>Ga0131853_10003772_pt1 | contig 27251 bp, 28 predicted proteins | sample TergutLab28metaG_FD_92764 | JGI IMG/M metagenome (GOLD analysis project Ga0131853, IMG submission 92764) | Labiotermes labralis P1 segment gut microbial communities from Petit-Saut dam, French Guiana - Lab288 P1 (version 2) (version 2) | ecosystem: Host-associated > Arthropoda: Insects >...
ATGCTTTATTAACTGCCTGAATTTTGCCTCCGAAATTCTTGAGCGGTGTACGTACTTGTTTTTCATTGGCTTGACACCCTTTCACAGCTTACATTGCTTCGCTGTGCTAGTCAAGCCCCTTGTCAATTGTGCGACCTGTATCTAACCTGATTTCGAAATTTTCTGCAAGACTACATTCAAAGAATGCCTGCATTGTGCGTTTTTGATTACCTTCCTTAGCAGAGTATTACTACAGAGTGGTATCCCTCGAAAGGGTACGACTTCACAGTTACCAACTCCACTGCCTTTGACCAAGCCTTTAGCTTTGGACGCAATATCTTCGAGGAAATTTCCCGGGTGGTGGATGATGTCTTTACAACTTTCGTTACCAGACCCAATATACGCCAGCCGCTGCTCACACAATATTGCGACGGTAAAAGGGTCTCTTGTCCTACCTGGATGACCCAGTGGGGTTCTAAGCAGCTGGGGGATCAGGGCTACGCCGCGGTTGATATTCTGAAAAACTTTTATGGCCACGACATTTTTTTGATGCAAGCTAAGAAAGTTGCCGGGGTACCCTCATCCTACCCTGGAACTCCATTGCAAATGGGCTCCACTGGCCAGGATGTGCGTGTAATTCAGGAGCAGTTAAACGCGATATCGAATAACTTCCCCGCTATTCCCAAGGTGCGGGTAGACGGCATTTTTGGCGAAGATACCAGAAAATCTGTGGAGACCTTCCAGAGCGTTTTCCGCCTGGCCTCAGACGGCATCGTTGGCTTTAGTACATGGTATAAGCTCTCCCAAATCTACGTCTCTGTCACCCGAATGGCGGAGCTTCAGTAGCAATTCGAGGATGTTAGGGTGGCCGGTTCCGGGGCAGTCACAGGCTCTGGGATCGGTCTCTTGCGTCTTCACAATTGACCCCAGTCCAAAACTAGTGTATAATGCAGTGCAGGCACCATGTGCTACGCCGAAGGCTTTTCCTGCCACAGTGGCGGAACTGGCAGACGCCCGGGACTTAAAATCCAATGCGTGGCGCACCTCACTTGAAGAGAAAAATCCGCTTATGCAAGGGCTTCTGTGGCGATTGACTTGGTCTGCTTTTTAGACAACTACCTACGCATTACTAACATTTTTCCCTCTATTAAAAAGTTTTTTCAACAAATGCCGCTGTGGCGGAATTGGCAGACGCCCGGGACTTAAAATCCCGTGATGGCAACATCGTACCGGTTCGATCCCGGTCAGCGGCACCAAAATGAATCCCATTGTTGTGGGAAAAGACGACTGACCAATATTTGGTCGGTCGTTTTGTTTTCCCCAATTTTATGATATTTGGGTGTTAGAAAAGTGTTAGTAGGCATTGTCTATTACCCCAACGCGGATGCGATTGCTGCGCCGGATTCTTGCTTGGACGAGTATATGCAGGAAGTGTGGTGCGATTTATTACAACGAAAACGCCCGAAGCGAGTTTTGCTCCGGGCGGTGTAAGAATCAGTGGAATGTTTATAAGAGCAGGGGGAGGATTTAGCAACGGAGGTTTTTCTATCTCTGCGCTAACGTCCCATCGCTGACAATAACACTCCCGCCCCTATCAGTGTTGAACCATAAAAATCCGTTGGCGTCAATGCGATAATTAGGCTCCACTATCAGCCTAAACGTATTCGCTGCACTGTCGTAGCTATAGAAGTACAGACCCTCCACGTCCATGCCGGTGAGGTCTACCCGCGCGGCAACCCGCACAGTCTGCCCCCACTCAGCGGTGTGGTCGAAGCGAACAACCCGCACATCGTTGCTAAAGAACCGCTCAAACAGATTGCGCACACGATTGACATCGGTGCCGGTAACCCACGCCGACACAAGCACATCGCCGGTCATAGCGCGTGGGTCATTGATGCTAACCCGCACCTGTACGCCGTCGCGATCGGTGGTGTCGTGGGTGTAGGCAAACCCAAACTGCGCCCAAGTAGCTGCTAGTACAACAAATTGTCCACCGTGCCTAGAGCGCACCGTACCGTCCGCTGCTCTTGGCAGTGTTGCAACTTCGGTTGCGGCCAACCGGTGCTCGATTATGGTCGAGGTCGGGGTGAATGCGGAGAGAATCTGGCTGATATTGCTGCTACGATCGTTGTCGTTGCCACCGCCACCGGTCGGCCAAGTTTGCTGGGACCACCATTGCTGCGGGGGTGGTTGAGGCTGTTGGGGCGAAGTAGGCGGAGAAACCACCGGTGTCCATTGTGCTGTAAAAGTCCTGTTTGAGGTGACGTTGTTGAGGTTTAGCGTTGGGTTCCAACCGTTGAAAGTAAAGCCCGGCACGAGTAGGGTTTGTCGTTAGAATTGGCCAACTCGAAATCCTCTGAGTGCAACAGCTCTACTAGATTCTCCTTGCCCAACGCACACAAAAACTCGCTGAAAGTCAGCGGGAAAAGGTCAAAAAAATCGACCTTGCCAACGGGGAAAGAGGTGCTTTGATGTAGCGCCACCCCTAAGAGAGACCCGGCAGCTACAATCTGATACTGCGGCGCATTTTCATGGAAATACTTCAGCGACGTGAGCGCCCGCGGCGTTTCCTGTATCTCGTCAAAAATCAGTAGCGTGCTTTCAGCGATGACTTTTGCTAATTCGTTGCAAAACGCATAGCCACTTTACACTTATGTCAAAAACATGCGCATTTTCGTGTGGCAAATGTTTACAAAATCTTGCTTTCATTACTCTGTCGACAATCTTCAATCCCATTCACGCGAACTATATTTCGGACAATCTCGAAAACAATGCGGTATCGGTTAGCAGAGAGCATATACCGGTATTTGCCCGGTGTAACCCCTATGCGATCATACATTGGGTTGCGCTCAGGCATCTTTTCCAGAGAGCGTATATCTTTGAGTAATGTATTTTTCAGGCGCGTTGCCGCATTTTTACTTACTTTTGCCAGGAAGAAAAAGTGCCTGTTTATATCATGATAGGCTGCCGGTGCGATTTTGACCTGATATATCTTTTCGCTATCCACGCCGCGCCCCCTCTTTCGCCCCTTGCTCAATAGATTCATTTAACGCCGCTTCTAATTCGTCAACGCTGTATCCTTTTTCGCCATTGGCCCAGCTACGCTCCGCCTCTAACAATTTGAAAGCAAACGCAAGTTCCTCCTCGCGGCGGCTGTATGTTTCAATATCCATCAGCACAGTGTCACCCTCACCGTTGCGCGTCAGAAAAACCGGTGCCTTGCTGGAGCGGCAAATTTCCGCGATATTGTTGTAGTTTTTTCGAAGTTCGCTGGACGGTTTTATAATCGGTTGCATATTTTACCCCCTAGCTGTGTTGATACCCATATTATACCCAAATTTGTTCCGAGTTGCAATATGTATGGGGCTATAAATAATCGTCAGTGGCAGGCTTTTTGCATTACTCTCAAAATCCGTTGGTAAATCCGCTTGCATTATTACCAACATTTTTCTAACACTTTGCCCTGGATTCAGTTTTCAGCGGGCAGTTTCGCAAAGCTGGCCAGAATCAGGAATTCATTGAATTGTTTGTATCGCAACGCCGTTTTTGCAGACTTCAACTACCAGCAATAGACCCTGGGTGGCACAGAAGGAACAACCCAGCTCAACACTTAAAATCCCGTTCTGGCAACAGAGTGCCGGTTCGATTCCGGTCTGCGGCACAAATCAGTTAGGCAACTATCTGTCATATTGCATTTTGGAAAATACTTTCGCAAATATAAGTCAACCTTACAAAATTGAACTGCACCCCTATAACCCTATTTGGGATGTGATTCTGGTTCAGGAGATGGTGCAACAGGGCTACGTGATGGGGTAGTAGCCACAGAAGTTGGCGGTGGTTGAACAAGTTTACTTGATTCAATTCCTAATACGCCCTGCATCACACCAGAACACCAACGAACACCATCAACAACCAAAACATTGAGGCATAATTAACAGTAGCAGCTTTTCTATTGACGAATATTCTGTCACGCTGTATAATATCCCAAATAAGGGCATGTGCTACTGCTGTAAAAGCGGAGATTGACGTAGCCTTTAACACTGCTCTAAATGCAATAGTGCGTCAAATTATTGTTAGCGAAGGTGTCATAAGATGCATGGTACAAAAAGTAATGTGGCGGCAAATCTTTTGACCTTGCGTCGCTGGCTTAAACTTACTCAGAGAGAATTTATTGATACATACCTTGTAGATGAGGCTGGTACGCCGCTTATTAGCGTGGCCACTTTGTCCGGCGTGGAAAACGGTCTACAGAGCAATGTTCTGCCGCTGAAAGCCTCTATTGCAAGAAAACTTATGGTGGACGCCGATGTTTTCGAAATAGACCCCGATTCCTTCGCGAAGAATATCGAACTCTTCTTCAGTGGGCTCGTTAACAACTGCAGCGGTTCTTCCCTCTCCGCTCACGGCGGCAATACGGTAGAATCGCTAGTGCAGATTTTATCTGACTATTTGATGGACGCTATGATTAGCGGTGAGCTCAAACCGGGAGATAAGCTGCCATCCGACCGCAGTTTGAGCGCTACTTATGGTGTGGGGCGCAGTTCTATCCGGGAAGCACTCAAAGTGCTAAGCGCCCTCGGGCTGATTAACATTTCTCCGGGACAGGGGACGTTTATCGCGTCAGGGCATACCGACTTCTTTCTTGCACCGCTTTCCTGGACGCTGTTTATAGGGCAAAATGACGCCGTACATCTGCTTGAGCTTAGAGAAATTCTCGAGTCCGAAACCGCCCGCCTTGCAGCGACCAACGCAGACCAATCTGCCTTAGCCGAGCTTGCGGTTCAGTACAATCAAATGCGGAGCGCCTATGAGTCCTCCGATTTCCAAGCCTTTCTGGATTCTGACCTCGGTTTTCACCTGGCTGTCGCACGCTGTTCGAGTAACCCAATCTACCACCGTCTTTTGCACACAGCACGGAAAATGCTCTCGCACATAAGCAAAAGCGGTATGGTAACCATTGAGCAGCTAGATGAAATCTACGCAGAGCACCATGCTATATACACCGCTATTGTAGATAGAGACGGGCAAAACGCTCGCCAACAAATGCAGATACACCTTGCGCGTGCCCGTAATCGTTATACTTGTTTCACTTCAAAAGAAGAACACTTTTGAAGCTGCGGCAAGAACAGCTGCAGTCAGCGCTACGCACTGGAAAGCCCGTGTATACACCATTAGCGGCCTTGCCGCAACACACTCTACGAGTGTGTAAACCCTCATTAGCAAACCCCAGCCACCGCTCTCGTTTTGTCTAAACGAAGAGAGGTGGTTTGTTTATTATGTTAAAAAAATCACATGCAACTTTGGAGAATAAGTATATTGTACATCGGCAGTTAAAGTGCTAAAATTGTAATAGGGTTACCGGTCAACCAATTTCAATATGGGTTTGAATGGAGCAGTAGCTAGCAAACTATCATTGACAAGAAGGAGATGTTTTTATGGCAACGGTAAAAAAATTTAGCAACCTTTCATTAACGACCCAAATTGTTATCGGAACGGTTCTTGGCCTGATTATAGGAACTATTGTTGGCCCCGCTATTGCCGACATACGGATTGTTGGAGATATTTTCCTTAGGCTTATTCAGATGGCTGTACCACTGCTGATTATGGGTGCGGTTATCGAAGCTATCGGGAAAATAGAGCTTAGATCCCTGGGTAAAATCGGGATTAAGCTTGCGGTATGGTTTACCGCCACTTCTGCCTTGGCGGGCACACTGGCACTATCCATATCACTGCTTATTAATCCCGGCCGGGGAATCCCCTATGGTGCCCTTGCGGTTGCCGAAGTTCCGGCGGCTATGGTAGATATGCCTCAGCAAACAATGACACAAGTTATCCTTGGATTCTTTGGGACAAATATTGTAGGCTCTTTGGCTGCCGGCACTCTTATACATATCATCGTTTTCTCCCTTTTCTTTGGGACCGCACTTAGCATGTATACGTCAGCAACGGGTAATACCATGCTAATCGACGGTATTTCCAGCTTTAATAAGGTTTTGTTGGGTATGCTTAAAAACATTATGAAACTGGCACCAGTTGGTATTTTCACCTTGATGTGCTGGGTGGCCGGACATCTCGGGCTTGCCATTGTTCTTCCGCTTCTGAGATATCTTTTGACGCTTTGTTTAATATTAGCAGCATATTATGCTATCAGTTTCACCGGGGTATCCCTCTATGTTGGGGTTAGCCCAATCAAAACTTTCAGAAAATTGTCCGGTTCGATAATAATGGCTACAACTACAACATCCTCTGCCGTTACCCTTCCGACTTTGATAGACGAAGTGGTTAACAAATTAGGAGCAAGCCGGAAGATATCCAATACCGTTAATCCTTTGGGCATAACCTTAAATGCCGACGGGCAAGCCATGTTCACTGCCGCAGGACTGGTAATGATGAGCCAGCTATTTGGTATGGACTTGAGCATTGGTACGCTGGTACAAATGGTCGTTTTGGGTACCCTTGCCACTTTCGGTATTATAGCCGTACCGGGCGGCGCCCTGGTTGCTTTGGCAGCATTAATGCCTCAGTTCGGCATACCCATTGAAGGTATTGCCATAATTGCCGGGGTAGACTGGTTTAGAGGTATGATCACCACACCGGCAAATATCACTGGGGATGGATTGGTTGCCATGGCTATTGCAAAAGATGAAAATGAATTTTACAAGGAAGTATATGACGGAGTACTTACGGCCGAAGAAGCTGCGGAAAAATATGCAGCAACCGGCGGTAAGGTTGTTACTACATAAGCTTAGCCAAAGTCTGTATATGTTTGGAAGGAGAGCACAGCGATGGATAAGCAGGTAACCTCAACCAGGATTCAAAAAGATATGGAGCTGTTTGAGCCATTTACACAGACGCCCGGCCAGGGCATCACACGCCTGCCATTTTCGATTGAGGTGCGCAAGTGTGTAGATGTGCTTACCAAACGTATGGAGCGTGCCGGTCTTACCGTGCGCGAAGACGTTGCCGGAAACTTAATAGGCAGGCTGGAGGGCAGTGAGCCTGACGCTCCCGCGCTTGTTATTGGCTCGCACTTCGATTCGGTCAAATCCGGCGGGAACTTCGATGGTATGGCCGGCATAATCGTTGGCATAGAAATTGTCCGAATGCTGCGGGATTCTGGAACCAAGTTGCGCAACCCTATTGAAATCATGGGCACCCATGACGAAGAGGGAATGCGATTTGGCACCGGTTTTTTCGGCACAAAGGCTATGATGGGAGAAATTGATGACGAATACTTGCTGAGGCTAAAGGATTCTGACGGTGTTTCGCTGTACGATGCGATGATTTGCTATGGCCTTTCGCCCGACAAAATCAAAGATGCCGCGCGAGACTACCAAAAGGAGATTGCCGCTTTCATCGAAGTGCATATAGAGCAGGGGCCTGTTCTCGAAAATTCGGGAACGCAGCTTGGGCTAGTCAACAGCATTGTCGGTATGCAACGGTATCTTGTTACGGTAACCGGACGGCCTGACCACGCTGGCACGACTCCTATGGATATGCGCATCGACGCAATGGAGTGCGCCTCCAAGCTGATTAGCCGCATGAGCGATTGGGCTAAAGAGGCGGGAGGCGAAGGAACTGTAGCGACAGTCGGGTTTGTGCAGGCTGCGCCCAACGCTATGAATATTATCGCGCAGGAAGTTATTTTCTCAGTAGATGTACGCTCTAAGGAAGCGTGCAGAATTGACCAAATCGTGGGAAATATGTGCGCTGAGCTAGAGGCTGTTTGCAGCGAAAAAGGCGCAACATTCAAAATTGACGAAAAGCTGAAGGTACCGCCTGCCTCGCTAGATGAAAAATTGCTAGCCATGTTAGCGAAAAGTTGTTGCAAGCTTGGTCTTTCCCATATGCATATGCCTAGTGGCGCTGGCCACGATTCTTTACAGACCGCCCCCAAAATTGACACTGCAATGGTTTTTGTTCCCAGCAAAAATGGCCGCAGCCACTGCCCGGAAGAGTGGACAGAGTACAGTGACCTTGCCAACGCGGCCCACTTGGTATACGATACACTTGTCAGTAACTATACTCATTCTACTTCAAAGGAAGCCCACTTTTGAAGACACGCCCTAAAGGGTGCTCCCCGGAGCTGCACGCCAGGTAAATCGTGTATACGCCATTTCGGGCTTGCGCCGCAACTCATGCCAGGCATGAGCTAACTTGAAAAGAAGGACGCTTTTCAAGTTAAATGTCTATATTAGTAAAGGAGAAAATCCGACATGATTCATAAAGCACAAGAGCAGAGGCGCTCGCTAGAGCCACAGCTCAAAGGTGGAAATGATACCGTCCGGCTGGTTCATTTTCTTGAAGAGGCACAGGCTTACGGCGCGGGCCGGCTGTTTGCAATTAGCATCATCCCGCCAGGTGGCTCAATCGGCTACCATACGCATACCGGTGATTTTGAGATTTACTATATCCTAAAAGGCACGGCCAAAGTTGTGGATAATGGCGTGGAGGACATACTTTACCCCGGAGACAGCATGACCTGCCGAGAAGGTGACAGCCACAGCATTGAAAACAACGGTGAATGTGACCTGGAATATGTCGCGATTATTCTGTATACTGAGGGAAAAGGGGAATAAGTTATGGGTTATCCGGGAGATATTCTCAGCACTAGGGCGATGATAAAGCATGGAGATTATGCGCTTATCCCGCCAACCGGTCTTGTAAACAACGTAGTACCGGGGCTTGAAAATTGCCGCGTGAGCATTGTAGCATCCCCCAGGTTGGGGGCAAGCTTTGTCCAGTATATAGTGGAAGCGCAACCCAATGTTGGGCACACCTCCTCCCCTTTTGCGGCGGAAGATGGGGTTGAGAGCTTTTTGTACTGCATATCCGGCAAAGGTGAAGTGACTGTTGACGGACAGAAAGAAGCGCTCAGCGAAGGGGTGTATGCATACGCGCCCGCAGGCAAGGGTATTTCATTTTCCAACCCATCGGACACTCCGCTACGCTTGGCCTTATACAAGCAGCGCTATGACCCGCTGGAAGGGTACAAGGCTCGGGCGATATTCGGCAACGCAAGCAAGATAGAGTACCGCGTTTACGACGAAATGGAAAACGTACTCATCAAGGACTTGCTTCCCACCGACCTTGGGTTCGATATGAATTTTCACATACTTTCCTTCCTGCCCGGTGGAAGTCATCCGTTTATTGAAACACATGTACAAGAACACGGCGCATATATTCTTTCGGGTGAGGGAGCTTATTATTTGGGTGGAGAATGGCGCATGATTAAAAAGGATGACTTCGTTTGGTTTGGGCCATTTACCACACAAGGGGCTTACGGCGTTGGCAGAGAGCCATTTACTTATGTTTACTCAAAAGACTGCAACAGGGATGTGCGCATATAGGTTGTTCTCAATTTCTTATGACCTCTATATCTAACCGCGACAGCTATAATTAAAGGCTTTTGCAGCTCTTCTTGAGTTTCTGGGTCTTGATATTCCATAGGTTTAACAACAGCGCCCGGAGCTTACTTTGCTCCGGGCGCTGCATGAGTCGCGGAAATACTTAGCGTGTCCAACCGCTTATATATTCTCCCTGATTCTAATTTCTATCTTCGTATAAAAAAATTCGTGTTCAGGCCGTATGCCCATGCCCACATAATTCATAAGTATATCCAAGGGCTTCGTGCCTTGAGTAAATGGCTGCTGCGTAATCGTAGCCACAATCGCACCATTGTGAATCAACTTTCTGGTGGTGGCCGTGCTGTCGTGGCTTATTATTTTTATTTTGCCGGCAAGACCTGTTTCCTCTACAGCCTTACAGGCGCCCTCAACTCCGGCAGAGGCGAGGTATAGCGCGTTGATTTGCTTGTGCTGCTGCAAAAACTGTTTGGTTGCGGCAAAGCTTTTGAGATCGTCATCGTAGTTAACTGTTGTGCCGACAATATTGAGACCACTGTACGCCTGCGCAACCTTTTGCGTAAATCCCGCGGAGCGCTCCGCATGGCCGTCAACCAGCGGATGGCCAATGATTATGCCAACATTAGCCTGACCGCCTGTCACAAGATTCATAAGGCCGGCAGCGGTTTCGCCGCTTTTGAAACAATCGCTGCCGACATAGGCCAGCCGGAGCGATTTATCGCTGTCTTTTATGTCTGTGTTTACAGTAACCACCGGAACACCCGCCTGCGTCAGCTCACGTACACGCTCAATAACCACTGGATGGTTGATTGGCGTTATAGCCAGTCCATCTATACCAGACTTGGCCAGCCCATCTATAAGCGAAGCTTGCAACTCCGGGTCGTCAATTTTTGCGTAGCGAGTATTAACACTCACACCGTATTCTTGCAAGCCAAGGGCGCGGCTCTCTATGCCGCGAACAACATCGAGAAAAAATGGATTTGAAGTTGTACTGGCAAACAAGATGAACCCAAAACGCAGATTTTTTTTGCGTATTGCCAAGGTTTTGCCGGCAATGTTTGGCGAGTAGTTGAGCGTCTGTGCAATGCTGTGTACACGCTCCGCAATTTCCGGCCTTACCGCCCCGCGATTATTTAAAACGCGGTCTACCGTACCCCTGGAAACGCCCGCCAAATTAGCTATATCCTTGATAGTAGCCATTCATTTTCCTCTGTAAATAAAATAATTTCTTCGTATATAATAAGTTATTTTATAGTGTTTGTAAAGTTGGAAATCTGAGGCGGGGTAACGCAGGTCAATGCGCACAAAAAATATATTGCGTTTTGGCGAAACCCATAAATAATTCGAAGGTTATTGACATCGATTACACTCGTATATTATACTGGCCATATGTATCGTGCTCGAGCACATTTGATCGACAGCGCGATAAGGAGGGAAAACTAATGGGGCAAGAAATAAAGCTGCGAGTCAGCAATATCGAAAAGTCTTTCCCCGGTGTAAAGGCTTTGCAGAATGTTGACTTTATTGTAAAGAAAGGCACTGTCCACGTGCTTTGCGGCGAGAACGGTGCCGGCAAAAGCACGCTTATGAAAATTATTAACGGTATTTACCAGCCTGATAAAGGGCAGATATATATTGACGAAAAGCCGGTGAAAATAAGCAACCCCATCCAGGCGCGCAACCTGGGCATCTCTATGATTTTTCAGGAGATGAACTTTGTATCGGAAATGAGCGTTGAGGAAAATATTTTTCTGGGAAGGCTGCCTGTAAACAAGTTTGGTAAAGTCGACTGGAAGTATGTGCGAGAACACACACTTCAGTTGCTCAAAGATGAAAACTTGCCCTACCCGCCGGATCTCCAACTGAAAATGCTCACCATTTCGGACATCCAGATGCTTGAGATCATCAAGGCAATATCTTATAAATCTGACATCATCATTATGGATGAGCCCACATCCGCTATAACGCAAAAAGAAGTTGAAAAGCTGTTTGAGAAAATTGAGGCGCTCAAGGCGCAAGGCGCGTGCGTAATTTACATCTCACATAAGCTAGATGAGATTTTTAGAATCGCGGACGACATAACGGTCTTCCGCGACGGTATGGTTGTTTCTACCGGCCCGGCGAGCGAAACTGATATTAACACCGTCATCGCACAAATGGTCGGGCGCAAGCTTTCGGGCGACTTCCCGAAGGAGGAGGCCGAAATCGGAGAAAAGCTGCTGGAAGTCGATGACTTTACGCAGCCCGGCGTGTTCAGCGATATAAGCTTTGACCTACGAAGAGGCGAAATCATAGGTTTCGCGGGGCTGATGGGTGCCGGGCGCACCGAAGTTATGCGGGCGATCTTTGGGCTGGATAGCTTTGAGCGCGGTAAAGTTAAATGCCGCGGACAAAGAATTACTATTAAAAACGTTCGGGAGAGCATCAATAACGGGCTCGTTATGCTCTCGGAGGATAGGCGTAGGTACGGCATTATCCCAGTCAGGAGCGTTAAGGAGAACGCGACGCTCTCGAGCCTTAAAAAAATCATTAGGGGCGGCTTTCTCAACGCGAAGAGGGAGGCTGAGCTGGTGGGCGAGCTGTTCAGCAAAATGCGGGTTAAGACCCCGACTATTGAAACTGCTATCCAAGCGCTCTCGGGCGGGAACCAGCAAAAGGTTATTTTGTCCAAGTGGATGATGTGCGAACCCGACATCTTAATCCTGGACGAACCCACACGAGGCATTGACGTTGGCGCCAAGTACGAAATTTACAAGTTGATGAGCGAGATGGCCAAGGGTGGCAAGGGTATCATAATGGTGTCGTCAGAGCTCCCTGAGCTGATAGGCATGTGCGACCGGATTTACGTAATGCACAAGGGTAGAATCTCAGGTGAAATAGCTCGGAAAGATTTTTCTCAAGAACGCATTATGTACTACGCTACAGGTACCGAAAACAACGCAATCTCTTAGAGGGGAGGTATACACATGGAAGCAAAAGCTATAATGCAAACAGTGCTAAAGAGGTACAACATTTACCTTGTGCTGCTGCTTTTATTCATAGTTGCCACCATTCTCAACCCGAACTTCCTCACAGCTGCAAACATGACCAACGTTGCAAGACAGTTGGCTGTTACGACAATTCTCGCGTTTGGTGCGACTATACTGATTATCGGAGGGATGCTTGACCTTTCGGCCGGTTCGGTTTTGGCGCTTTCCGGTGTTGTGGCCGCGCAAGTGTTTGTAGACACCCAATCCCTCTTCCTCTCCATGTTCTCGGGAATTTTAGTGGGTATGGCGTGTAACTTTGTCAATGCAGTCATGGTGGCAAGCTTTAGGGCCCCGCCCTTCATCGCAACCCTGGCGATGATGACAATGGCCAGGGGTGCCGCGCTGCTCTACACAAACGGCCAGAATGTTTTGCAACTGGGCCGCTTTAGCGAGTTTGGGCAGGGGTCCGACCCGTTCTTCGGTATCCCCTACCCTATCATATACCTGTTCGTGCTATTTTTGCTCACCTGGTATCTGCTTAGGCACACCCGCTTTGGGCGCTCGATTTACGCCATCGGCGGCAACGAAGAGGCGGCCAGGGCTTCGGGCATAAACGTAGTTCAGTCCAAGTACATGGCCTACTTAATAAATGGCGCCTTTGTGGGTATTGCGGGCGTGCTGTTTATGTCGCGCATAAATGTGGGGCAACCCAACGGAGCCATAGGTTATGAGTTCCATGCACTCACCGCAGCGATTATCGGTGGCACCAGCTTTTCTGGCGGTATCGGTACTGCGGCAGGTACACTTGCCGGCGCGTTTATAGTGGGGTTCCTCAACAATATAATGAACTTGACAGGCGTAAGCTCGTTTATACAACAAATTGTGCGCGGCGCAATTATTGCCCTTGCTGTAATCTATGATATATGGATGAAGAACAGAAAAACCAAAAGCGTACTTGGAAGCATAGAAAACAAAGATGGAAGTGACAAAGGTACCAATAGAACAATTGAAAATGGTACAACCACCGACACTGACAGCGGGACCAAGATCGACACCTAGCGTGTTGGTTTGGCAGTATTAGATGAACAACATTTTTAGAAAGAAGGTAACGAATATGAAAATGAAGTTAATTCTTGCAGTGGTATTGGTTGTCGCGCTTTTGGCTGGCTGTGCAACAACACCGGCACCAGCACCGGCTGCACCGGCAACTCCGGCCCAAGACGCTCCAGCACAGGATGCACCTGAAGCCCCTCCCACTGACGGCGAAGTCTTCCGTGTAGCCTACATAGCGAGAGCACAAGCTGACGCCTTTGCCGCATGGCTCGCCAACGCCGTGCTCGAAGAGGCCGCAAACTACCCCAACATTGAGGTCACAGTTTTTGACGGCCAGGCCTCGGACAGTGTTGTAAACACACACATAGAAAACGCCATCGTAAACCAGTTTGACGTTATCATCGTGCAGCCGCACAACGGCGAGGCGCAAAGGCCTTTCGTTGAGCAGGCTGTGGCGGCAGGAATCCACACTATCACAACAAACGCACGCATCGACGGTATCCCCGGCTCGTCCTCTGTCGACGCCGACCCCTTCGAGCAAGCCGCCGTTAATGCACGCGTTGCTATTGACCAAATTCCTGAAGGTGCCAACGTTGTCGTGCTCAACGGCCCTCCCGGAAACTTCCACGCTGACGAGCGCCGCCGTGCATGGCAGGCTGAGTTCTTTGATGCTCGCCCGGACGTTACAATAGTTGGCGAGCAAATCGCTAACTGGAACATCGACGAAGCCATGTCCTTTATGGAGGACTGGATGATTGCCAACGACAGAATCGATGCCATCATCTCCATGAACGACAATATGGCTCTAGGCGCGCTGGAAGCTGTTAGAGGCACTGCGTTTGAAGGGCTGCTTGCCTATGGCGTAGACGGCACCGCAGAAGCTGTACTCTCTATCCAAGCGGGCGAAATGACCCAAACCACCCTGCAGTCGGCTTACGACCTGGCCGAGCTGCTGCTCCAAACTTCCTACAGGCTGCTGATGGGCCTCGATACTGAAATACACGTTGACGTGGGCAACCCCATCGTTACCATCGACAACGTTGAAGATTTCATCGAACTGCACAGAAGAGCTGGGGCGATTTCCTAACTGGTTTAAAAAGACCGAACATAGCGACTACCGAGCAGGCTGCCCCATTAATTTGGGGTAGCCTGCAGTACAAAGGGGGACTATTGCATGATTAATAAAGCGGTGTTTATGACCGGCCTTAATAAGCTGGAAATTCGAGATATTCCAATGCCACAGGTAAAAGGCAACGAAGTGCTGGTAAAGATCGAATATGTGGGCATTTGCGGCTCTGACGTACATTACCTAGAACACGGCAAAATCGGCAACTTTGTAGTCGAGGGCGATTTTATTCTTGGGCACGAATGCGCAGGAGTGGTAGCCGCAGCCGGACCGGACGTAAAAACTTTGAAAGTTGGCGACAAGGTCGCGCTGGAGCCCGGCCAAACCTGCGGTCAGTGCGAGTTTTGTAAAGGCGGCAAGTACAACCTCTGCCCGGATGTCGAGTTTTTGGCGACGCCGCCGTACCAAGGGTGCTTGCTCAACTACATCGCCTACCCCGAAATCATGGCGTTCAAGTTGCCAGATAACATGAGCACAAAAGATGGCGCGCTTGTAGAGCCGTTCGCTGTTGGTATCCATGCTGCAAATCAAGGCGGCGTTACACTGGGCAGCTCAGCGGTTGTGCTGGGAGCCGGCTGCATCGGACTTATGACACTCGCTGCCTGCAAAGCGTTTGGCGCCGGCGACGTAACCGTGGTCGATGTTATGGAAAACAGGCTGGAGTGTGCTAAAAAACTTGGCGCAACGCGGGTCATAAATGCCCAAACCCAAGACGTAGAAAAAGAGCTGCTTGCCGCCACAGATGGCAAAGGCGTAGACATCGTGTTCGAAACCGCCGGAACCACGAAGACAATCAGCCAAACGGCCAACCTCGTAAAGACCGGCGGCACCATTGTGCTGGTCGGCATGGCCCCGGAAGACATAATACCCTACAACATCGCGAAGATTCTGGCAAAAGAGGCACAGATTAAGACTGTCTTCCGCTACAGAAATATTTACCTGCAGGCGATCGACGCGATTTCCGGTGGCACAGCCCGCGTTTCTGACATTGTAACCCACGAGTTCTCATTCGATGAGGCTGCGCAGGCGTTTGACTTCGTAACCAAAAACAAGTGTGACGTTGTTAAAGCCGTAATACATGTTGGGTAAGCTCTACAATTAATAGGAAGGTGATAATATGCGGCATCTAATTGGTGTAGATATTGGCACATCGGGGGCTAAGACCGTACTGTTTGACGAGGCCGGCAATCCGCTTGCTTCTAAGACGGCTGAGTACCCCCTGTACCAGCCGCAGAATGGTTGGGCCGAGCAAAACCCCGAACACTGGTGGGATGCCGTAGTATCTACCTTGAGCGAAGTTCTAAAGCAAAGTGGTGTGCCCAAAGAAAGCGTGGCGGGAATAGGCCTGTCCGGGCAGATGCACGGCTTGGTCATGCTGGATAATCGCGGCGACGTGCTGCGCAATTCAATCATATGGTGCGATGGGAGAACCACCAAGCAGTGCGATAAAATAACAGAAAAAGTCGGCGCAAAGCGTCTTATGGAGATTACCGGCAACCCCGCACTGCCCGGCTTCACCGCGTCAAAAATACTATGGGTTCGGGAGAATGAGCCGGAAATCTACGCGAAATGTGCTCACATTTTGCTGCCTAAAGACTACATCCGCTATAAGCTCACCAGAGTTTTTGCCACAGAGGTCTCGGACGCGTCCGGCATGAATCTGATGGACATTCCGGGCCGCCACTGGAGCGACGAAATCCTCGAGTGCCTGGAAATTAATCGTTCTTTGTTGGCTGACTTATACGAATCCTACGAGGTGACAGGTGAGGTCACACCCGAGGCAGCGGCTCTTACAGGGCTTGCGGCTGGCACCCCTGTGGTTGGCGGCGCGGGAGACAACGCCGCAGCGGCCGTGGGCACCGGCGTGGTAGAGACCGGCCGCGCCTTTACAACCATCGGCACGTCTGGCGTTATCTTTGCGCACACCGACAAAGTGCTTATTGAGCCGGCCGGCAAAGTACACACCTTTTGCGCGGCGGTGCCCGGCGGGTGGACGGTGATGAGCTGCACGCTTGCCGCCGGTGGCAGCCTGCAATGGTTCCGCAATAACTTCTGCGCCCCTGAGGTGGCCGTAGCGCAGGATATGGAGATTGACCCTTACGAGCTGATTGTAGCCCAGGCCGCCAAAGTGCCTATCGGAGCAGGCCGGCTGCTCTTCTTGCCTTTCCTGATGGGTGAGCGCAGCCCGCTGCTCAACTCGGACGCGCGCGGCGTATTCTTTGGACTTAGCGGAGTGCACACCCGACGAGACATGTTGCGGGCAGTGCTGGAGGGCATTGTATACTCTCAGCGGGATTGCTTGGATGTGCTCAGGGGTATGGGCGTGACTTTTGACCGAATGATGGCTACCGGAGGCGGTGCGCGAAGTTCCCTGCTGCGCCAAATGCTTGCCGATAATTACAATTGTCCTGTTGTGGCCGCCGATAGCCAAGAAGGGCCGGCCAAGGGCGTGGCAATTTTGGCCGGCGTTGGCACCGGGGTATATAAGAGCGTGCCGGAAGCTTGCAATAGCGTACTTAGCGACCACACGGCGCAACTGCCAGACCCCGACCGCCACGCCGCTTACACCCCTTACTACGAACTTTACAAGAGCGTTTACACGCAGCTAAAAGGTCAATTCACGACGCTGGCAAAACTATAAGGGAGGCGCGCTGTGGCAGAGATATTTGGGGAGATCAAAAAAATCGCGTACGAGGGGCCGGGTAGCAGGAACCCCTTGTCGTTTAAGCATTATGATCCGGAAAGAGTTGTCGCCGGGAAGAGTATGCGCGAGCACCTACCTTTCGCTATGGCCTGGTGGCATAACCTGTGTTACTGTGGGCAGGACATGTTCGGATCCATCACGATGGACAAATCATTCGGCGCACAGCCCGGAATTATGACCCACGCTTATTCCAAGGTTGATGCGGGCTTCGAATTCATGCAGAAGCTCGGCATCGACTATTTTTGCTTCCACGACACAGACTTGATTCCCGAAGCCTGCGACATTAACGAAACAAATGCGCGCCTTGACGAGCTATCTGACTATATAATCAAAAAAATGCAAGAAACCGGTATACGCTGCCTATGGGGTACGGCCAACATGTTTTCGTCCCCTAGGTATCTAAGCGGCGCGGGCAGCAGTAACAGTGCCGATGTCTTCGCATTTGCCGCCGCGCAGGTTAAAAAAGCCCTCGACCTAACGGTAAAGCTCGGAGGACGTGGCTATGTGTTCTGGGGAGGCCGCGAGGGCTACGAGACCCTGCTCAACACGGATGTCAAATTCGAGCAGGAAAACGTGGCCTACCTGATGAAAATGGCCGTGGCCTATGGCCGCAAGATTGGGTTTAGTGGCGACTTTTACATCGAGCCCAAGCCAAAGGAGCCCATGAAACATCAGTACGACTTTGACGCGGCGACGTCTATCGGGTTTTTGAAACAACACGGCTTGGAAAAGGATTTCAAGCTCAACATCGAATCAAACCACGCGACGCTTGCAGGCCATACATTTCAGCATGAGTTGCACATAGCGTCAATGAACGGCATGTTGGGGAGCGTCGACGCCAATAGCGGAGACCTTTTGTTAGGTTGGGACACCGATGAGTTCCCCAAAAATGTATACGATGCGACCATGTGCATGTACGAGATTCTGAAGGCCGGAGGCTTGAGCGGAGGACTCAACTTCGACGCCAAGAATCGAAGAGCCAGCTATACGCACGAGGACATGTTTCAGGCATATATTCTGGGAATGGACACGTTCGCGCTCGGCTTAATCAAGGCAGTCGCGCTAATAGAAGACGGCCGTATAGATGAGTTTGTAAAGGAGCGCTATGCAAGCTTTAGTACAGGCATCGGCGCAAAAATACGCCGAAAAGAAACTACACTTGAGAAACTGGCCGACTATGCTTCAGAGATGAAAAGCCTGGAACTGCCAGGTTCCGGCCGCCAGGAATATCTGGAGAGCGTGGTAAACTCGATATTGTTCGGCTAGCGGCCGATGAAAAAAACAGCCTGGGTGTGTACACCTAGGCTGCTTTTGGTATGTCTTAGCTGATCAGGAATCGCTCACATATGGGAGCAGTGCGATGTGTCGTGCGCGCTTGATTGCCAATGTCAGCTGGCGCTGATGGCCGGCGCAGGTGCCGGTAACACGGCGAGGAATAATCTTAGCCCTCTCGCTTATATAACGGCGCAGGCGGGGAATATCTTTGTAGTCGATATTGTAAATGCGGTCCACGCAAAAGGCACATACTTTTTTACGGCCCTTGCGTCCGCCGCGGGGGCGATCGGGTCTGTCAGGCCTATCGGGTCTGTCTGCCATGGTTACAGTCCTCCTTTCTAAATTTAGAAGGGTAAATCTCCGTCGTCTTCAATTTCAGCAAAGTCATCGGCGCTTCCGCTTGAGTAAGCCGGTGGGGCTGCAAAGCCGCCATCGCCTTCCCGGGCTGGGGGCGCGCTTGAATCGCTTGGCAAAGGCCGGGAATTCCCGCCGCCTTGACTTTCAGACTTGCTGCCCACAAAACGAACGTTTTCGGCCACCACTTCGACAGCGGTGCGCTTCTGGTCGTTTTTGTCGGTATAATTGCGAACCTGTATCGAGCCCTCAACCAAGATGAGCTTGCCCTTGCCAAAATAGCGGGAGACAAATTCGGCCTGAGTTCGCCAGGCGACAATGTCGATAAAATCGGCTTGCCGCTCGGTGCCTTTGGCTTGGTATGTGCGATCCACCGCTATACGGAAGGTGCAGACCGAAATCCCGTTGGGGGTCTGGCGCAGCTCGGGGTCGGCAACCAGCCGCCCCATAAGGATAGCCTTGTTGTACACTGCCAGCCCTCCCCTACTCTTGCTCGGGTGTCGCGGCCAGAGCTTCAGCGCTTGCTTCCGGAGCGGGCGCTGCAGGCGCCTCTTCTGCCTGAACTTCAGGCGCAGGGGCTGGAGCTTCGCTTACCGGCTGTGCTGCCGGCTTCGCGGGCTGCTGCTCGACTTCGTTGCGGACTACCAGGGAGCGCAGAACGCCCTCGGTGATTTCCAGCACACGATTGAGCTCTGCGGGAAAGTCGGGCTTGCACTCAAAGTGCCAGAGCACGTAGTAGCCGTCGTTCTCGTCTTCAATTGGGTACGCAAGCCGACGCTTGCCCCACTCTTCGATCTTTTCGACTGTGGCGTTTTCCGCTATAAGTGTTTTGAACTTCTCCACTAGAGCGGTAACGGCCTCCTCGCCAAGAGCGCAGTTGAAGATAAGGATGGTCTCGTAACGCATGGTTTGGTTTGCCATTCTTGTACACCTCCTTTTGGACATATGGCCCCCGGTAGCCGGGGACAAGGATGCTGCCCTTACTAAAAGCGGGCAGAACAGACTAGATTATACCAGCTTGGACGGGTTAAGTCAAGGAAAATCTTGTTTTCCGGCTGTGTACGGCTCCTAACATTGCTACAAAAGGTTGGAGCTAAACAGCAGAAAAGAGCCAATCACCTGGAAGCCGATAAACAAAGACAATCCCAGCAGTACAACGCCCAGCCGACTAACGCCGCCTACACGTGGCAAAAATGTCTGGTATTCGTTTGTGTGGCGGTGCTCCTGCATAGTCTCGTGTATTCTTGTTACAACCAGCCTGTGGTAGGCCCTGTTGGCATAGAGTGAAACAATAAGATTAAAGGAAAAGTTAAAGAAGACGGCCATTGTCAGCATGTTGGAGTAAAAATTTATCCTGGGCGTATTCGGTGCCACTTCTGGCGGGCCGGCAAGGCCATATTGGTAAAGCCCTTCCGGTAAGAACTCCCAAAACAGCACGAAGAACGGCACCGTACATAACAAAAAGATAAGCAGTGTCAAAGCGCCCATCCTGTACATTTTGCGGTAGAAGTAATAGAAGAAGCCCAAAAATGCCGCCGCTAAATTGGGTTGCAGAGCTCTCCCGTATTTTTCTATCTGATAAAAGCGCTCGAGGTAGTAGGTGTAGTTGGGTCCGACAAACATAGCGACGTCCTTAGCAGAAAACCCACCCACTTTTTCGCTTTGATCCAAGCCTGCATATGGGTCGCTATAGTCCTGGCTTGGCTGATAGGGAGGGTTGTAAGTATATGCCCCATTGTTTGGGGCACCATCTTGTACGGTACCTGGCCTGCCGCCAAACCCGCCCATCCCCTGTCTCTGGTGGCAAGGCGGTGAGTTGCCCACTGTCAGTGAACTGCCACATATCTGGCAAAAAAGGGCTTCGTTAGGGTTGGCGGAGCCGCACCTTTGGCAGGTCTTGGAGCTTGCGCGGTTTTCTGCGCCGTGCCCGCCGGGAATACCCTCATCGGCGGGTGGGCGCCACTCCTTACCGTTTAAGTGATCCTTTGTAAACGCGCACTCACCGCACTGCGCATAACACTCCCTGTGGTGAGGCGCACCGCAAACAGGGCAGACAACAACATCGTCCGCCTGCGCAAAGCGCTTGCTGCACACAGGGCACTTAACCCCCAGGTAGTTAGCCATAAAACCCTCCGCCTTGTGGTAACTGGAAAATGAGAGCCGGTAGAGGCGACCTCGCAAGTCATGAAATCCCACACACTTTGTGATTGCCTCATTATTTCCCATCAATCATTTTACATGAAAGATTTATCGAACAAACAGAAGGTTTATGCACAAATTGTAAATAAATTATGTATGTTCTGCTTGCCCGCGTTGGATTCGACCTCTTGGGCTTTACAATATCCTTCCCTTGGACTATAATGTAAAAGCTACAAAAAACTGGGGGAGATTATGTTAATTTACGACGAAGCGCGTTCACGGTTGCGGGACTGCATTCCCCTGCTGGAAGACCTATCCTCCACTATAGGAGTTGATGGGCTGAGAACCGAGCTGGCCGAGCTGGAAAAACAAGCGGGCGACCCCAACTTTTGGGACGACCCCCAAGGCAGTCAGGCCGTACTCAAACAAACTAAGCAGCTTAAGGGCAAGCTCGATTCCTATGAAGGCGTGCAAGCGCTGCACCTAGAAACAACCGAATTGGTCGCCCTGGCTGAAGAAATGGACGACCAAACTGTAATGGACGAAGTGGCCGAAAACGTCCGGAAAATTGAGCGCCGCCTGGCAGAGCTAAAGCTCGCGGCTCTGCTCACCGGGGAGTATGACGCCAACAGCGCTATACTCTCCTTCCACGCGGGGGCCGGGGGCACCGAAGCCCAGGACTGGGTGCAGATGCTTCACCGTATGTACTGCCGCTGGGCCGAGCGCCACAGCTACAAAGTCAAGGTGCTCGACTACTTGGCCGGTGAAGAAGCCGGCATCAAGAGCATCTCCATCTCAATTGAGGGGGAGAATGTTTACGGTTACCTGCGCTCAGAAGCGGGGGTGCACCGGCTGGTGCGCGTCTCCCCTTTCGATTCTTCGGGGCGGCGGCACACCTCTTTCGCCTCGCTGGAGGTCATGCCCGAAATTGAAGACTCCGGCGAAGTCGTCGTCGACGAGAACGACGTTAAGATGGATGTCTTTCGGGCGAGCGGCGCGGGCGGGCAGCACGTTAACAAGACGTCCTCTGCTGTGCGTCTGACCCATCTGCCCACCGGCATTGTGGTCAGCTGCCAAAATCAGCGCAGCCAACACCAAAACCGCGACGTCTGCCTAAAGATGTTGCGCTCCAAGCTTGCGGAAATTAAGCAGCGCGAACACCTTGAGAAAATCGAAGATATAAAGGGCGAGCAGAAGGAAATCGGCTGGGGCTCGCAAATACGCTCTTATGTATTTATGCCGTATACATTGGCCAAAGATCATCGCACCGGCTTTGAGTCCGGCAACATAGGCGCGGTGATGGACGGCGAGATTGACGGGTTTATCAATGCTTACCTGACGTCTTCGATCGCTTAGCGAAAAAAGTATTAAAGAGCCTCGCAGTTTAGTTGCCGCGAGGCTCTTTGCAATGAGTTTCAAGACACATTTTACGTGTATTGGGGGCCTCAATGTGTACGATATTGCCATTGTTGGGCTTGGCCCAGCCGGAGCGTTTCTCGCTTCGCACTTGGACAAGAACTACCGAGTAATCGCTCTGGACAAAAAACTGCCGGGCGATGAGAGTGCGTTCCGTAAGCCTTGCGGAGGGCTGCTCGCCCCGGATGCGCAAAAGTCGCTCTCCTGCTTCAACATGAGCTTACCAAAAGATATCTTGGTCAGCCCACAAATTTTCAGCGTGCGTACGATTGATATAAAGACCGGAATCATCCGTAACTACCAGCGCCACTATATAAACCTAGACCGGCATAAATTTGACCAGTGGCTGACAGAACAGATACCAGGGCATGTTGAGGTGCACAGCAGCACCACCTGCACAAATATTTCCCGCGAGAGCGACGGGTTTAGAATAACTTATACCCAAGGGCATCAACAACGGGAAATTCGCACAAAGTATCTTGTGGGGGCCGATGGCGCAAACTCTATTGTCCGGCGCTCACTTTTCGGTGGTTTTCGCATTCGCAGCTATTTGTCTATTCAGCAGTGGTTCGCGGACACTCACGGCACACCGTTCTACTCCTGCGTCTTCGACCCGGACATAACCGACTCGTACGCTTGGGGACTCACTAAAGACGACAGCTTTATCTTTGGCGGCGCGTTCGAGGTAAAGACCGCCAAACGGGACTTTGAGGCGCTCAAGGAAAAGTTGCGGACATACGGCTTCCGGCTTGAGAGCCCGCTTAAAACCGAGGCTTGTCTTGTCTTGCGCCCCACAAGGCCTGGCAACTACTGCCTCGGCGACGATAACGCCTTCTTGATTGGTGAGGCGGCCGGGTTTATCAGCCCCAGCTCTCTCGAGGGGATAAGCTACGCGATTGACAGCGGCTACGCTCTTTCCCAGTGCCTAAACACCCTCGGTAGCGCCCCAGGCCGGGAGTACAGAAAAAGAACGCGCAAAGTCAGAATGCGGCTAGCCGCCAAGCTTTTCAAACGGCCGTTTTTGTACTGCTCGCTGAGCCGAAAACTGATAATGAAGAGCGGGCTGCGGACAGTGCGTGTGTTTAAATAATTGACAAAAACGTCGCCTTTTCGCTATATACGTCAAGCTTAATCGAGCGCGCAACGCACAAAGTCCCGCATCTGCTCGTCTTTGTATTCTTTCACTGCTGCCTCAAGTGGGTCGGCGATACCGGGGTAAACTTCCTCGGCGCCGTGCCAGAGGCCACGCACCAGAACGTCGGCGTGTTCAAACTCGGCACACGCCTTGTAAACCCCTGCCATGAGTTCACTCGCCAGAATAGTCGCTATCCGCCTCAGAACATCAGCCTGCCCCAGCCTCTTCCCGACCCTGAACCCGAAAAATCCAGGGTCGGGGTCTATTGTGCCAACGTACAGCATACAGGCGTTGCGCACTTCTTGCTCAAGGCGGTTTCCCAGCGCAATTGCCACCTGCGTCTCAGAAGAAAGGAAGGCCTCCTTGTAGGTGGACACAACCATCTTTTTACCCGATGCGTTGGGAGTACTTGCCCAACTTTTAAGGGTGAGTAGAAACCACAAAAACTTGTCGCTGGTGCGGGTTTTCTTTTTGTTTGAGAAGCTGTACCTAGCCGCCCACCATGCTCTAGCCACCTTTACGTCTGGCTCCTCGCAAAACTCGCCGGTCTCCAGCATTTCCAGGCGCTCTATGGGGTCGAGGATTTTTCGCGTTTCAGCCAGGAATTCCTGGACTGCTGCTTCGTTGTCTGGGTGCATTTTCACGTCCTCCTAGCGGAGATAATTCTTGTGCTCTCAAGCCTCTACTATCTTCGCGACATATAATCCTACTTTTACAAGTTCGTTATATGCATCAAAAATATCAATTCCATCCATTTCTATTTTCCGCGCTTCACCAGGCGTTTCGCGAGAAAAAGTATCCCATGCGGTAATAAGAGCATCTGTTTGCGCAAGACCATACTCTTTTAGAGATTTTATATACTTTGCGGGACTGTTGCTATAGATACTTATGATTTTGTATTTTTGTATATAAACTTCGTCCCCTGTGGTGTGTGATGCAATTGCATACTGCGAAAGGCCGTCATTCAGCAATAAAGCACCATTCTTCCTGCTCCGACAGAGGTAGTTCAAAAACAAAAAACAAAGGCTCCAAAAGCTGATTAATAAATTGGTTGACAAACGATTGTATTTTCTCAAAGCTTAGATTTAATGTAATACTTTTCTCTAAAACCTGAAACTCTTCCTTAATTCTTTCAGGGAAAGGAATTGTAACCCCGGAAGCTATCCGAAACATAGAGCTACCTCCGCAAATTCCTAATCATACACATACTGTAGAAATTCCCTCAGTCACAATAAATGACAGTAACATCCCGGTGAAATTGCAGCACAGACGCCGGCACCTGCGGCGTGACCGGCCCGTTTATCGTTTTGTCCAAAGCCCAGGTTTTATCTGAGCCACTGGCTATCAGCAGAATACTCCGCGCCCGCATAATCGTACCGATACCCATGCTGAACGCCTGAGTGGGAACTTTCTCCCCGGGGCCAAAAAAACGGGAATTGGCGTCCAGCGTATCTTTGGCAAGGCCTGTCTGGTGGGTGCCCGGGGCAAAGCTCTCACCCGGCTCGTTAAAGCCGATGTGGCCGTTGCGCCCAATCCCCAATAGCTGGAGGTCGATGCCGCCCAGCCCTTCAATCAGCCGCTCGTAGCGTAGACACTCCACTTCCGCATCTTTAGCCATACCATCCGGAAGGTGGGTGTTGCTCTTTGCGATATTCACATGGTCAAAAAGCTTTTGGCGCATGAATTGGGCATAGCTCTGGGGGTGCTCGGCAGGTAGACCGCAGTATTCATCCAGGTTTACAGTGGTGACGCACGCGAAGTCAATCACGCCCTGACCACAGAGCTCTGCCAACTCGGAATAGACGCCAACCGGCGTGCTGCCAGTGGCTAGTCCGAGCACACTGCTCGGGTCGCGTATTATCTGCGCCGCTATGAGAGCGGCGGCCTTTTTGCTCAGGTCTACGTAATTAGCGGCTTTTATAACTTTCATGGTATCACTCCTTGTGTAAAATCAGCTTATACATTTGCTTGCTCATGCGTTTTTATTTTATTCAGCGCGGCTATCATCGATACCATGGCACCCAGCAGGATGGCAAGAAAGATTGGGAACAGCCCATGCCCAAGCCTAGCGGCTATTACGCCAAATAGGGGCGGCAAAGCTGTGGCGCCGATATTCGCGCTGGAAATCTGTACACCGATAGCCGCTTGAGAATGTTCCGCCCCAAACCTTGCAGGTGCCGAGTGAACCATATTCGGGAATATTGGCGCGCAACCCAGCCCCATTAAAAAGAACCCAATCATAAACGCTGCGTTCCCTATGGGAATCCAAAGGAAGATAATCCCAAGCCCAAATAGTGCACATCCAAGCCAAATTATCTGCCTGCTGGTGAGCAGCACGGTCACGAATCCAGAAACCAATCGCCCAATGGTTATGCCCAAAAAGTAGAGCGCAAGCCACCCCGCAGCGAGCTCTGGAGCGATCCCCCTGGCAATTACAAGGTAACTTGTTCCCCACAACCCAACCGTTGCCTCCGCTGCGTTGTAGACGAAAAAAATTGCGGTGGACAGCTTAAACCCACGCAGGCGAAAAAGGCCGTTATAGCTTAGAGGGGTTTTGTCGGCCTGAATCGCACCCCCAGAAGCCTGCGCGAATTTTTTCCAAAGGGGCAGAGAGAGAAGCAGTGCCACCGCGATACAGAGCACAACCACCCCGGTTATCTGGTACCCCACTCGCCACGAACTCACCGAAATACCGTGTGCCATAAAGATCGGTCCGGTTGCCGCCCCCACACCCCAAAAACAGTGGTGCCAGTTCATCTGTCTGGCCTTGAAATGCAGGGCCGAATAGCTGTTTAGTAACGTGTCCGCAAAGCCGACGCCAACACCCAGAGGAAAGGCGAGCAGGCCAATCAGCATAAAGTTCTCTGCCAAAGAGAACCCTAAAAGGCTAAAGGCTATCATCAGCATGTTCGCGAAAACACAGCTACCTGCCCGAAAGCGACGGAGCAATTTCCCGCTAAAAAAGCTGGCCATAGCGGTGCCACCCAGGTAAATCATTGATATTATACCCATGTGGTAAATCGGCATGCCGAGCTCCCCATGCATGGACGGCCATGCTGAGCCAAGCAGTGAGTTTGGCAGCCCAACCCCAATAAACGAAATGTTGATAAGGATTAAAATTATTATTGTAAGCATAAGCTCCCTTGGTGCGCACTCTTCGCGCTATGTAAATTATAGGGCATCTACCCTTGGCTGTCAACGCTCATATCGCCGTGCAAGCCGCTCTATTACATGATGGGATGTCGGGGCCTTTATCGTTGCAATTTGTTGTTATTGCAAGCTTTACCAAAGCGCTTGACACGAAGGCGGTGATGTGGTATACTCATTTGGCCTGAGAGGTGCGCGTTGATGCCAGTGGGAGTTACTATATAGCTTTATGCTTTTGTCCACAATTTAATATCGCGGGGTGGAGCAGTTCGGTAGCTCGTTGGGCTCATAACCCAAAGGTCGAGGGTTCAAATCCCTCCCCCGCAACCAGGAATATGTCAGGCCCGCGACAAAAAGTCGCGGGCCTGACATTTGTTTTTACGTTTGTATAAAAGGTAGCACTATGGAATCTATATTAGTACCCCGCTGCCAGTAGCGGGGTACTTTAATAACCTAATCATTTAGAAATCGGTTTGGAAAGGTAGCTGCGCCGCTCCATTTTGTCCAACCTTTGGAGTGCTCCATAAACTCTGCACACTTTTATTGACAAACACATACCATGAGTTTGGCTGTCGTTCCCGCATGGTAC
>Ga0131853_10003773_pt1 | contig 27251 bp, 12 predicted proteins | sample TergutLab28metaG_FD_92764 | JGI IMG/M metagenome (GOLD analysis project Ga0131853, IMG submission 92764) | Labiotermes labralis P1 segment gut microbial communities from Petit-Saut dam, French Guiana - Lab288 P1 (version 2) (version 2) | ecosystem: Host-associated > Arthropoda: Insects >...
CCGGGGCGTGCTGCTGACCACTCACCCCCTTCTAGTGCCGCGGTCATGGAAGAGTAGAGCTATACCTCTACCCACCCTCTGGGCCACACCGGGCCTGTAACGGGATCACTTTACCTTTTAGTACTTTTAACCTGCCTTTACGTACAAGTACCACTCAGGCAATGTAGGGTAACTTTACACTGAGGCGATTTCGTGTAACCATCGTTGCAGTAGAAAAGCAGTAACTGTTATGTAATCTGAGGGTGTAGTTCTAGAGTAAGCCATGTTTTCTTCTGTGGCCTGCCCGGCTCTACTGTTTTTATCCGCATTATCTCATAAAAGGCATAATTTTCAATAAACTTTTTTTTTCACGTAAAATGTCTGTTTAGATTTCCTCTACAACTGATGTCTGAAATACGTTTCGTTCTAAGAGGAAATGAACGAGATGTAACCAAAATTGTATGTTGGCCTGCAAGTAAAGTACCCGTTAGTCTTGGCCGATTTTAATGAAACTTGAATTTTCCCGGCATATTTTCGAAAAATAATCAAATATCAAATTTCATGAAAATCCGTCTAGTGGGAGCCGAGTTGTTCCATGCGCAAAGGACAAACATGATGAAACTAATAGCCTTTTTCGCAATTTTGCGAATTCGCCTAAAAACCAACGTCCCGTAACTGAAAAATACTGAAGAAATACTGTATTTTACGGATATTAGTTTGAGACACGTGATGAGGAAAACATTTGGATCCCTCAGATGGGACGATGGAGGAGGTTGGAGAAAATTCAATGACATGTGAAGGCAATGCAAGGAAGGAGGACGAGATGGAAGTCATGGCGAATTGTGTGACGGGGACCTTCCTAGTGTTTCAGTTCCAACGGCAAGTGTCGACCTTCAAGACATTTTAAGTCCGGTTTATTAGCTTTACTATTGATACTTTACACAAACTCCGTGCTACAGTACTCCTTTTGAGAAGCTAATTATCCTTGAGCTAGTCAACAAATTATCTTCCTGTTACTGTTTATGCATTGTCCTTAACACAGGCAAGCACTTCTCGTGTCTGCAGGCAGCGTATGAACTAATTAGTGCTCCATTTTGTAAATAGACTTTAACTGCACATCCATAATCCTTAATGGCCATGAAAACGGGGTGATCACGGCGGTAACTGGCAAGCTCGTAATATTTTGAAATACAGTGCCATGTGTTGCAGATGGAAAACTTTATTAAGGAACTTGCAATTATGTTTGTTGTTACACAGACACCGTTGACCACTGAAATGTTAGCTTCATCCACCAGACTACATGGCGGCATGTTTTTTCATACAAATATTTTAATTCAAGCATTATCGTAAAAAGAAAAGGTTTAAACCCACGTATATTTTCCCGAACCGCATGCTGTTACAGTATGGGTTGTTGTGGCTAAATTGCAAAAATTAAACAACATTTCGAAATTTGGCCTGAGTCTTCTCCATGACTTCCTGTGGGAGAGACGTAAAGTTTCGTATACAGACCAGAAATCAGCTGCACTTAAAACAATAATTTGTGTCTTTCTTAAAGAATACAACGCCCATTCTGTAATGTTCTTTGAATTTCTTAATTTTTTAAATATTATACCAATTTCATATCATATCCGAACCATAATAACTGGATAGGAGAGCAGCAACGCCGCGAAATACCCGCTGCTCTACGACACGTTAAATTACCAAAAAAATGTGCGAATTTAATTTGATTAAATGTCACGATTTCTCTGTAATGAAACAAGCCTCTGTGTTGATTTTAATACAATGAGAAGTGTAATGCTACTACATTTCTCATTAGTTAATGAATTGCACCTGGATGTATAACGCAGGCCAGTCAGAGGAACGGTTTTGCAGGGCATGTACTAAAAATACCACATTTCCATTACAAGTGCTTTGAAAGAGGAAGCTAGAAGTGTTGAGGGCTGGCCGACATCGAAAAAGAACTTTGAAAGGCTGATTAAAGGACTAAAATTGAAACTTTGTGTGGCCGGCCTTCCTGTTGTCCGTCACACACATATTCGCACCCCACCCCCTCACATCCCCTCCAAATACAACTCACATATTTTAAAACCTGCAATAATTTGAAAGTAAAGTGCCTTATTATAATCTGTTAATCCAGACTGTAAGAAACGAATACCGTCATTAGCAATTTCTTCTCACATCGGAAGGAAATGCATACACGTTCATTAACTCTGTCCGTGAAAAACTGGATGTAGAGAGTTTCAAATACATTTCCTATAGAAAATGTGAATAGAAAGTATCTTTATATGTTGAAGTAGCTACTGCAAGATGTCATTTTATACAGCCATGGCAATTTTGATGTTCTGCTGACCGTGTATCTCAGTATAATCTTAGCACATAGTGCTCGAAACATGTAGAGGCATATAATAAACTTATTATAAAACAAGATTTTGTGCATTAAGTTGGTTAATTACTAAGATTAAGCCATGGCAATGTTATGTTTCTTTCCGTAGACGGCAAGAAGTAAGGTTTGAATTCAGACGAGTGTCGGAGTGAGCAATAACTGTTGAGTAAAAACCTATTTACCAAACCAGATCGGGCCTATTAACACATGATAAAACAAACACCACTTCATCACAGTTTAATAAATTCAAACAGGTTCAAAAAGGACATCAGAGCAAAGTTGCAGCAGTAACTTGCCCTAGCGTTATCGTTAAGTTAACACAAACAGTACGGGCTCTTGGGTGTTTCGATATTTTGGCGATTTCCTTCGATATTTCCATGAGACCGCTGGAATATTATATTCAAAATCACGTTTATACTACCATTTTCAGCTCTGTATTTATTCGTAATTAGTGAGTAACTTCCATATATATCAGCACTATGTAACCTGTGTTGTTGAACAGTAGAAAATTGCTGTTATAATTATCAAAACAATGGAACCCGCACGGGGAGAAAATACTTACGTTGCTAGTGTAAAGAGTAGAAGAGAAGACGGGACTAGAGAGAAGGGAAAGTACATTACAGGGTAAAAATTTGATTTTAAAATAAATATACCACAGAAATAGAGACTGGATTTCTCTACATCAGGAGAGAGACATGTGGTCGGATATTACAAGGAGTGAAATACAGTCATTTTTCACCAAATCCTAAGAATGCTTTTGCTCTGCAGTGTGACTGGTAGCATCTGAAGTTGGACTTCGGAGCAAGAAGGATTTTTAGAGCAGAGATCGCTGTAAGCTATACACTGCATAAGCTTATGATATCTTAAGAAAAGAAGTTATTTAGGAGGATGGAAGTGGGAGGGCACCATGATTTTATATTTTGGATGTTTACACAGGCACAAATCGATAAAACAGCACTGTTTCATCCCACTTTGAGATTAAAGAAAATATTTGATATTTTACAATCAGTACAGTATCTATAGTGGAAATGCTTATAAATGTGTTATGCCCTACACATATGACATCTAAAAGACACTCGTATTTTGGGCCGACATTTATTAGCTAAATGTAACAAGGCAAGCAAACAAAAGCCACGGAATTCCATTAAAAAAATTAATTCCACAGTAAACAGTAACCTGGAATTTCGCATCATGTGTTAGTACGTAAGGGTTACTTAACCATTACCAAGGGTGTTGTAGCATGAAGAAACTCTGTTTCTTCACGAAACAGTAATTATGTTATTCTCACAATACACATCTATTATTTCTCTGTGCAGCATTAACTGATTGCTCTTTCTAATTGAAACGGCCCCTGCTATCTGTGAGATACACAATAATAATTTGTATATAATTTATATAAATGTCAGCCTCATTTAATACGTACTAACGGTGTGTTACCGGATAGGCTGTAATCGGGTAATTAATTACGAATAATTCAGAGAAACGTACCTCCTCTTCTGGCCATAATTTACTCCCAAGCTGAATTACTCATTTTCTATGAAAGGCTGATAACCACCTAACAAATTACACAAATTTTCATACACAATATTAAAGTCTTTATACTCTTCATTTTATAAGTGAAGGCCGGGTCTTTACAAGACACGAGAATGCCAAAGACGTTACTAGACAAAATTCAAAAGAATTATTTTACAATTTTGTGTTTATAGAAATAAATGCGTTCTTGGAATAAAAGTCTAGCTTTTTCTCTGAATCCTTGTCAAGAGAGAAATCTTAACAAGAAAATTCAGCTCAGACTTGCACATACATAATATTTATTCCTCTCCGTACAATCAACACTTTCTGGTTTCAGGGCAGGGCTGGAAGGCCGATCTTGTATCAAGAGAGCTCTGTGTGAGACAGCCCAAAAATTAATACCTCAGACAAATATTTTGGAAGAAATGCTTCGAGTTTTGTTCTCGTAAGTATTAAACATTAAGCACAGATGCTAAAAGTGCTGTAATGTTGAAGGTGTGTAACAACTTATCATAAAATGCGCAACTCGTTTGCTCTATGAAAAATTAAATAAGCTGCGTGTTTAAACCAGTGACAGCAGAAATCATTGCATTACAGCACAAAGGTTGATATAAGTAATGAAGATATGAGCCATATTTGTACTCTTCCAGGAACAGGGCAGCCTTGTAACATACTTAAACTGCGTCACATAACCTAAATTTTAGTGAAGAAAACAGGCTGATTTACACATATATTTGACAACGTATGAAGAAGATCCGAGTTCGTTCACTTCCATTCGAATGTATTTATCTTTTCCTATCCTCAAGGTAAAGTACAGCTCTGATAAGTTTATTCTTGTATCCTTAAGTGGAAGTACTCATGTGATTTAACAATTCCTCTGTCTTGAGTGAGTTGTTTGTAAATATTCACAAAAAAATAAGTTATTTCGGACAATACACTCAAAATTTCCAATTTAACTCAGTTGAGAAAATATATAGAAATTCAAGAACACAGTGGACACACATTCAGTGACTTCACATACTGAAGGGAATTCTTTCCTTGAAATAGCTATTGAAGAGTAGAAAGTCATAAGAATTCAAGGTGGCCAGTGAAGATAAAAGTCATAATAACATAATGTGTTCACCAAGGAGAGAGCAAGTCATAAGAGTGTAAACTGATAATTAAGAAAGAAAAAATTCTAAGAGCATATCTTTCACTGAGTACAATACTGGCACAACCAAAGAAACTGGCATTTGGAGTTAATACTACGATTGAGTTAAAAAATATAACAACTACATCCGACAATGCCGGCACAATTGTTAATTGAAACTTAGCCCCCTAGAGGCCATTATAGTTGGATATAGATGTAATATTTTGAGTTCAATTGTAGTATTAACTCCAAATGGGCAGTTTTGACATTCAGAGGACCGTGCATCGTGATACATTCTTATAACAAAACCAAAGAGATGCACTAATTTTTCAAATTTATTTTTGGAATGGAACTCTACATATTTGTATTTCAGTCAGTTCGTCTGTCCATCATCAGGAGTCCAGTACTGTACACACAGCAATAGGTATATTTCATACAGGTTATGCTGACTGCTGACTGCTTGCTAGCAAGCAGTCAGCATAACCTGTATGACATATACCTATTGTTGTGTGTACAGTGCTAGACTCCTGTTGATGGACAGAGAAACTGTAAAATGTGTAGAGATCCATTCCAAAAATAAATTTGAGAAATTAGTGCATCTCGTTGGTTTTGATATAAGAAAAACCTAAATGGGCAATTTTTGGGTTGTGCCGCTGTTGTATTCAGTGAGCGAAATGACGGTTAAAAGGAGTAGCAAAGAGTAACAATATCAATTAGCGAAATAATATGATGAGAGAAGAATGAGAAAAAGAAGATAATATATGTTAAAGAACGGAGAAATGTGAGAGGAAAAACACGCAGAATAAAAATAGTGAATTATAAACATAAAAAAGAAAAATTAATGACAGACATAATATGTAAATATCATACGCGAACGGTGTGGAGTTATTCATACTTAATAGTTTCTAGAAGCACGTGTTGTGACGCAAAGAGATTGTAAATATATGGCTCATGCCGACCAGTGATTGATGTATTTGTTCATGGCCGTAGGAATATAATAACGCCATTTCTGTCTCTCCTAATTTAACTCTTTCCATAGGCCATTTGATAAGTAATGTTAATTTTTTAATTAAGGTGGATGCAATTCTACTTTAAATTTCAATTCACATTACTTAAGTAACATAGCCATATATACATATAAAGTATAACTCTAAAAATTACTTATACATATTCATTATATTCTATATTTTTTCGTGTTGTTAATACCTAACATTATCTCCAGAAATCTGCTGTAACTGTCCGTCCTCATATTTTCTTCCCCACAACATCCATGTGTGCACAGTAAACGGTAAAGAATGTAGCTAATTTATTGACACAACTACAAGCATTTCAAACACGAAATACTAAAATGAAATGTCAATATACAGTATATTTTAAAAATCACTGTTTAAATTTGGATGTAATTCCAAAACCCACAAACGGGAAATATAAAAATGGCTATATTTAACTGACACATAGCAATTACTAAGAGTTGTACCATTTCTGATATTTCACAAATTCAAAATATATGTATGCATTTTACTTTCAGTTTTAAAATTCATGTAAATACCTGGAGATGGCCAGTAAGGCCGAAGCTTGTAGCATACGCTGACGGTACTAATAACATTTATTGTGACTGACGGCAATAGGTGCATTGATTTTTAATATTCACCTAAATAAACCAACATATTCTTATTCCGTTTAAAGATAGAGGTCTAGGTTGAAGAAATCCAACAAGATGCAACTGCATACAGTTTTATTTTGTTGGATTTCTTCAACCTAGAATTACGATGCACGGAACCACAAATATAAAAAATAAAGTTCGTATTCATGTCAGGGTTTTATATTAAAAATGTTTGTCACTTTCAGACTTCCTCTGGAGAAGGTTGACGTCGACGAGCCACGAGAACATCACGAATATGATGCGGCCCATCGTCGTGGGCTGTCTAATCTGGACTGCCCAGAATTGTACTCGGAATGCTCTCTATCGCTAGTAGACATGTTACTTGGAACATAAGACTACCACATTACGCTGTGTTCAGTGAACTCTTTTCTTCACAAGAGTCCGTTCAACAGATCCTCGCATTTACGTGCGCAAAAGAATATTTCACCCACTTCGTGACTGTGAGTTGGTTATCACTACTTACTCGTCTCTCACCCACAGCGAAACCAAACCCAATTATCAAAACTGATAAGACTTTCTTTCTAAGCTGTTTCTCAGCAGTGCGCAACACAACTGTCGTAATTTATTTCTGTTGTTACTGGCCAAGCAACAATAAATATTTAATTATTTTTATTTGATACTTTCGTAAATAATATATCTATATTGTAGACATAAATTGTTTCTTAAAACCAACTAATATTAATACATTTTTATGAAGTAGGAAGTGAAATTCTTAACTATTTAGTGCAGTTATTTCATTCTTTCATGAAGCCGCGGCGGGGGGAGGGGGGTGAAATGAAATACACACCGTTTCTAAACAGGAGAGGCAAGGTGTCCTCCAATATGGATTGCCAAAATGTGCCACTGTGTACAACCCCTTCGTCTGGGCGGTTGTCTGTAGTAGATATTATCGATAGACAGACAGCCAATTAAACATCAAACATCACAAAAAGTTAAGGAGAAATCCGTAGAAGGAGAAACAGTAGCTTCAGTTGCAGCAAAAACATTCGGAGTCTACATAAATCTACGCACAGACAAAGGCATCAGATGCGGCAAACCATACAGTTGCATATAAGCTACAGACGGACAGCCAATCGCATTAGATAACACACATTATAAAGAGTCTAATTTTCCTTATGTTTCTGTACACACAAGAGCTCAGAATAAAGTATTTGAAACAAAAGTGCAGATATTAAGAGGTTTCCCTTGGAGAAGACGCGCACGTTAATGCTCCCTTTTATAACAAGATAGGCAGAATACGTGTAAGGCAGGTGTGGCGTGTTCGTGTAACCAGTGCTGCAATGAAAAGGCAACAATGTGTTCTGTGCGTATTGTTGAGTTACACTTCAATGTCCAACACACAACAATATTGAGTGCTGCACGAAAATGCCTTAACGACGAATTTCTCTCGCCAGAAGAACGAAGAACCTACGGAAGCCTTCATGCAAAACGTCAGACATTTTTGTCCCATTTTAACCAAATTTCGATATACACGAGAGATTATCATAGAAACGCTCAATAGCCAGTTTCACGCAAATCCGTCAAGTGGGAGCAGCACTGATATGTTGGGAAGGACAGACATGGTAAAGCCAATAAGAGATTTTCCCGATTATGCGAAAACTCCTTAAATGGCGCTAGATTTTTTACATGGGCCGATACGGACCAATAAAATTTGTTCAAATTTTTGTGTGTCTCCAGTTACGATATATGGATTTACTGCAGTATATGTCGCGATACAGCGCCGATGTACAGGGTAACCGCTGAACGATGAATTGGAAGGGATTTAGAAGGACGCGGTTGTGAAGTGATCGAAGTACTAACCCGAAATTTATTGCCCCAAACGATGAAAACTATGAAGTTCCTTAGCATGGCAGGTATCCTGTCCGACATTTCTAACCGCGGAACTCGGGCACGCAAGTCTATAAAGCCTACCAATAAACCAGAATTCTCTGTCCCGTTATTACAGGTTTAGTCTAAAACCTTCCAGTAGTTTCGAAGGTTAAACATGCTGGCGGTCCAGTAGGTGGTTAGTTGGGTTAGCAAATTTTAGGAAGTGAAAAACACGTCACGCAATGCGTCTATCGAAGTCTTTTCACGCATCTCGCAGTGACTCAGGATATAGCAACAAATGATAGAATGTTTAGCATGTGACAGATTGGAAAGGGCTTTAACGGAAGAGATCACGGTCTAATAGACGTATTACATCGGAATTCTGGAGTCCTGATTAAAACAACGAAAATTCTCAGTCAATACATACAAGATGAATCGGCCAAGATTCTAACAGCACGTATCTCCAGTATGTTTATAGAACATCATCCCTGTACCAATACATTCGGGGCCGATTTCTTAGTGTGGCCTATAACGAAATGTCAGGGATCAGTTACGGAAATATGAAAGAGACTCTAGTGATAAAGTTCGGTTATATCCAGGATTCAGCAAACACAACTGGAGATTATGAAGGCAGAGAATCCAGTTTCATTACATGGTTAGGATTTGAATTACATATTACCCAATAACAACATATTCAATTTCCAGCAAAAAGCATGAAGAATAACAGTCCAGCAGCAACTTAACGAAGAAGGAAATAATTTTAGAATACCGTGATAGTAGCGGGTACATATAATATTGATTACTAAAGAATTAGCCGCTAAAACCACCAACTACAGTTGATGGGCCCCATTCAACCGTTAGAGTAACACAGGCGTGACCGAGAAAGAGACAGCTGCACGGAACGACATGCATGCTGAGTCAGTGGCAGTCAGACCTTATGTACGGGAATGAGCTATGTGAGCCTAGAAGCTAAGGCTAAAGTTTAGGGAAAATGGGGCCTCAGAGTTCAGAACCGCGATGTAAGTTTCACAGGATCAAGAATAATTCCGGAGTTTTCGGCTACGATTGTTTTATAATAATAATAGCAGAAAACACTCCACAGACTCTTTGCAAATAATAGCTCTGCTGGGAACATCATATACAGTAAACAAATTGATACAATCTGAAACTTGAAGCCTAAATTTTGGGGCGTCATTGGTTTCAAGAGGACAGTTAGCAGGAAAATAAGCCGTAGATTATGAGATGATGATGGTGACTATAATAATAATAATAATAATAATAATGATATTGGCGATTTCGGAAGTTTTCAGTACAGTTCCCTAGAACCCTGCTCTAGAAAGTTGCCGAATTTCAAAAATTAAATCGGTCCTAATATTTTGCAACGAGGTAAGCGAACTGATGCCAAGTAGCGAGGAAGTGTGTAGATGGTCCGACAGCAAAAATACAAAACAGGAAAACCAGGCACAAACTGGAGAACCTGCTTCTAGGAAACTTAATGTAACGGTTGGCATAAAACTATAAATGTAAGAAATAACATACATTATTTCCACCTTTCGCAGTATTCTGAACGTTGTATTCTTTCTTTCGGGTGATTTCTCGCCATCTGAATTTTATGTGCCGACGTTTCGGAACACCTTGTTCCATATTCATAGGTCGTTTAAACAATTTATGAAGAGGGGACAGTGTTCCGAAACGTCAGTACAGACAATTAGGACGCCGGGGAATCACACAAAAGAGAGTATACAACAAATAGCATTCTGCTTACAAAAATCCTCCGTGTCTATTCGGCCATTCCACCATTTTCATATGCCCTCTCTATCTGACCATTCACATTTACAATCCAGCAAAAATGATCCTTGCAGGTGAAACAAAACTTTCAATCTGAATGTTTCAACACGACAAAAAAATAACTGCTTTCTTCGATGACACCTCACAAACCCTCAGTTTTACCTGATGTAGTGACCATAAACCGGAGTTTATTTCTTCTCATGATCCCCTCAAGAACATAAACACATGTATAATTTATCCGTAATTGCTAACTCACAGACATATTTATGTTGAATAAAAATTCGATAATTTATAACCACACATACACAAGTAAAATGGGTCATTTAACCTGTAAAATGGGACTTCGGTTTCTCTAAATGTCCAGTAAAAGGCGAAACATTATGCACAAAATGTCTTCTCTTGCGGCTAAAAATAAAAACCAACTGAAATTATTGCGCAAGTTTTATTGATTATATAAAATGGGAAGCGTCTCGAAAACGTACACTAAATTACGCAGAAGGAAATGGAAGTAAATGTACGAAGTGGTTAACATTTCGTATAGAAACCAGTCGCTTGATAATCGTGTTAAAATACAGCGTTCCACATGATGACATATCTCCCTTATAGGTCTTACTAAAACCAAACAATAATGGGTGTTCAGACTTACCTTTAGACGCCCCTCAAGTCCCATGAAACGTCTGGTGTTCCTTTTCTTCAGTTCACAAGTTGCTACCGTATATCCACTGTGTCATTCGCTGCTAACAATGTCTTCATGTTCAGGCTCCTCTCCTCCAGGTACGGTATTTTGTAGGCTAAAAGTTACGAACATAACCTCGGGCTTATTCATAACGAAGACACACAGACAAAGTTCTTCTGCAGTACACGCACTTTCACACACACACACACACACACACACACATACAATGACACTCGACGAGCGACTGACGTGGCACTGAAAACCAACAAATTGGAAGCAGGAAGAGGAATCAAGTTCTGATTACTACCACCGGGATCAAATCAAGCACTGTACAGTCGTTATAAATATGAAATGCGTTTCTTCCTTGCAATAAGCCGGTTTTATACCATGAAAGGATCAGGTATATTGTATGGAAGGTGGATTGAATGCAAACAACGAGAATTATATATGTTTCTAAAATTTTACAGTTTGTATTCCAAATATATAAACACTCCATTCCTTTCGTTCTGAATATTCAGCAGCTCTTAGAACAAAATTAAATAATCAAAGTGGCCGAAGACCTGTAGTTTGAACAACTGCCTGTTACTTTATTATTTCTCCTTAGTTTTCATTTTACCCAAGGAAAATGCCAAAATTGCTAAATGATTCTGCTTAACTTATTATTGCCTCTCGCTAAACTATGGAATCACAGAACACTAACCAACAATATTAGACTGTACTAAACTAATTAAGTTAAACAGGCCTGGAATTACTTCGTTAACAAATTCTGAATGAAATCAACATATTTTGTTTTGATCTTTAACTTAGAATTTTAACAGCGGTGGAATTTGGGTTATTTATTCAACCTAGCTTCCTTCTGTTACTTTCTTCTTAATCAAAATAGTTTTTAAAAAAAATTTGAAAAGGACGCACAAGGAAAGACTATGATATGAGCTTCAGGTAAATTAATGTTATGTTCCGACAGAAATGGTAAGAGTGCGCATTGGAGCAGTCGAATAATATACCTGGCAATACAATCTATTTTATTGCAAAAATAACATTGGTTTTCTCTTTCTGCATACTACAGCGTGATTCATGAGTTTCACATTTGAAACTGTACTGCATGACAGGCTATTCTAATTATACAATCCTAAATACTGGGATAAATCGACGCGTAAAAAGTCCCCGTACCCTCCCGATCTAAAAATTCCGTGGGATTTTTTAACAACGTCAGCTATACAAATGCGTTTCGCATTTGTTTATGACACTAGAAAGAAACTTGGCACAAATATCTCCACAATGACAGTACCCACAGTTCCAACAGTAGTACACAGCCTTTAGCTCATTACTGTGATCTGTTCTGAAATACCATTTATATTGTATGAAAAATAAAATTTTACGTTAAGATGTATTTATTTATTCATATTATTTATAAACATTTTAGAACAAAACTTTATCATGGTATAATAACATTCTTTACGTTTAGATACCAAGTTGAAATACGTTCATAATTAATGTGGTAATTATTAGGTAAGCCTAAAATCTATTATTAGTTTTAAAGTAATTTTGCAAGTAGAGGCTTTTAGTGGTAATTACAGAGTAGAAGTTACAAATATTTAGAAAAAGAAACAAAATGGTTGGACAGATATAATAATAGTAATTTTTCCACTTGGTAGAAGACATGATCGATAACGTGAAATTCGTTCCACAAGAGACAAAGACATGTTATCTTACTAAGGATACCTAGCGGCCACAAAGTAAGCATCATACAGCACATATAAGATATATAAATTTCTTAAAAAATTACCTGCTGTTTGAAATAGTTAAGACTCACTGGAAATTTTGAAAAATTCCACATTTTCAAGATAACTGTTTGTAGAGCAATACTATGTATTGCCACCTTACCGTTTACGTATATTGTCAGAGGAAATGAATAAAATGAATTCAAATCATACATGACTTGAGTTTATAAGAAATTACTTAATTTAGAATGCAGCAAGAAGATTCAATTATATGAAAGTCAGCGATTGAGCAGGGTTCATGGATGTTAATAAAAACTGGAATATATATGGAAGACATCGATTCGAATGGGATGTAAAGTAATAATTATTCTAACTGTCGCTGGGTATGTTTCTGGTGACATTTTCATTTTTACCTTATGTATGGATTCCCGCAGAGTAAAAGTAATGCGCTTACAGGTAGGAAGCACAACCTTGCTATGTGGCACACTGAATTTTGGATGGTCTTTTTTTCCCCATGCAGTCTTTCCAATGCCACACACAAAATCAAAACGCACACAGTGCATACTTAACATTCGATACGTGAACTAAATAACGTAACTTACACTGATATTCCTCGTTGCAACTCTTTTCTGCATTTACAAATATTTGCGTATCACTATTTGTTTCATGCGTGTGAATGGATACACAACCCTTTAGACTAGGTTATTTTATTTCTTCGTGTTGATTGTCTTGCTGGCTTCATTCATCTTCAACTGTAGTCATCAGACTTTAGTGTTAGCTTAATTTCAATGTGTCTTTACTTTTCCAAAGTACGGTTCAATATGCAACTACTTTTTACCCATGTGCGTCACTCGGTGCCCTCACACATCATCACCAGGAACACACACACTTCATTCACACACGTGTTTGTTCATCGTGAATATCGTTTCCTGCGCCCGTCCCCTAAAGTGACAGCTCTGGGGGGGGGGGATGAAAATGAGGGAAACAACACAGAGATGCTATCTGCTTTCCATCTCTCAGCGCCTCCTACGAATTAGAGAAATTCAGTTACAAAGCCTGAGTTTAATTAAATTGTTTCCTGCAAGAATACAGACCTTCCAATTAAAAATTATTATTACATATTTTCCTCTGCATGTGAGGTACAGACACTCTACCATTCTGTTAACAATACTCTGCCCTTCCGTGTTCTACGTAAAACCTAATCCTTTTGTTTGTTTGTCTGTCATATACTTACGATGCCGTCAGCGACTCAAGGGCACTGTACTATAATTCTGTCTGAAGTGAGTCTCTCATGTTGAAGGAAGAACACAGACTAAGGGGTTTCGAGAATAGGGTGCTGAAAACAATATTTGGATCAATGGAACGGAAGTAACAAGAGATTGAAAAAAAACGCACACTCAATAACTACTTGATATACACACCTAACTGAATTTTATTCCGGTGACACTGTCAAGAAAAGATTGTCAGGGCGTGTGGCACACAGATAGCAAAGCTTTAAACAGGTTTTTGGTTAGAAACCCGAAGGTAAGAGGCCTCTTGGAAGTCCTAGTCATAGATAAGAGTATAATATTAAAAGGATCGTAAAGAAATAAAATGGAGAACCATGTACTGGATTCAGGTGGCTCAGAATGGGGTCAAGTTGTGGGCTCATGTATTAGTTACGTTTCGTTTTGTCATGTTGTTATAATAGCCTGTATATGTCCTGTTCTGGAAGGCTTTCAAGCACATAACACTCATTCACGTACATTTTAAATACGAATTTGGCATGACAAATTACAGACATCAGACTATGTAACAGTCACCTTTTAGAATATAACTGTAGACAAAGTAAGAAATGGTTTAATATATAAAACTAAGCCTATATATAACACTAAGAGTTCATATAGTAATCGCAATAACTAATGACACATCGTCTTATAATTATTTTTCAGTTAAGCGGCCCTGAAATTCTCTGATTCAATTGGAAGTGCTGAGTTCATACTGTTACCTAGTTAACAATGGCGGTTAAGGTGACATTACCACTGTCAGAAAAGCAACGCCCCAAGTGGCGAGCTTTACAAACTGGCATCTCTCCCCACCATTTATCACACCATATTTTTAAAGACACTTTCACCTGTAGACATTCAATCATAACAATTTACCACCTAATATTTGTCTGCACGTTCACTGTTCCTAAGTGATTCACCTCACTGGCACATATGCGAACAGAAAGACGCCCATTTCAGTGTCCGATATGCACGTCACTCATGCAGAACAAATTTAATTCGTTGAAAACTCATCAGTTTGTTTTTTTGTTTTTGTTGTCCACCTTTCTAACTATCAGAAACCTTCCTCAGGATGTGGATACAGAACTTCGTACAACGTTTGTTCATGTGTAACAAACACCCTGTAGGTAAACGGTCTTGTAACTGCACTCTAATGGTACTTGTTTAAATATTTACTTTACTTGTTACGACCAAGGCGAAATATTCACGCTGTTATCAGGTGATACCTGAATCTTTCTTCATTTTTACGTGGATTCAATCGTTTAAACAGTACGCAGAGAAGATGGTTGAGATCACGGATACTAAAGCTAATATCCCAAGAAGGAACAAGGAGACATCTTATCACTAAGTTCCCAGAACCACATAAAATTTGAGGTTATGATTTGACTGGATATGCATTTGAACATGAAGCTCATGTCGGAATAAGATAAGAATATTTCAATTTTGTTCTGCAACCCATACATACACATACACAAGATAAAATTGAGGACATATTGTTACTTAATATGTTCGTAATCGCAACGTGTAGGACATAACTAAGTCTGGAAATTTTCTCGAAGTATACCTGCGATTTATTAAATCAGAGGTTTGTTTTGGCTACACAGTTAGAGTCAGTACATGTAATAATGAAATGTGAAATCAGGACTCACTGTAATTGTCAATAAACATTATTCTTCAGTCACGCATGTCAACTAAATAGCAGATCACAATTTAATTCTTATGTGTTACAGTTTCATGATTTGAATGCCGACATATCTTTAATTTCCTGGTACTGACCCTGAATTTATCTAACAGTAAGCACAAAATAATTGAAATTTGTAACAGTATGCAGTATAAGGCATATATTTGGTAAATTCTTACAGAGACAAAGTTTCTGGTGACCACATGTAAACTATACTTACTTACTTCATGGTGCAGAGTCCTTCTAGAGAAGCTAACTGGTTTACAGCTAGTCAAGAAATTCCCCGCATTTCACGGAACCCGAAGGTTCATTACCGCACTCACAAACGTCCAACACCTGTCTCTATCCTGGTCCAGCTCAATCCAGTCCATATACCCACATCCCACATCCTGGAGATCCATCCTAATATTATCCACCCATCTATGCTTAGGTCTTCCCAGTGGTCTCTTTCCCTCCGGTTTCCCCACCAAGACCCTATACGCCCCCCTCTTCTCACCCATACGCGTCACATGCCCAGCCCATCTCATTCTTCTAGATTTTATCACCGCACAATATTGGGTGAGGAGTACAAATCATTTAGCTCCTCGTTATGCAATCTCCTCCATTCCCCGTTACATCGTCCCTCCTAGATCCAAATATTCTCCTCAACACCATGTTCTCAAACACCTTCAGCTTCCTTTCCTCCCTCAATGTCAGCGACCAAGTTTCACACCCATACAAAACAACCGGCAAAATTATAGTTCTATATATCTTAGATTCTGCACCGAATGATAACAAGTACTTCCTGACCTTAATCTGTTATTAATTTCTTCCGGAATAGAATTTTGATGTGTTAAAGTTGCTCCCAAATATTTAAACTCTTCCACCCTCTCGACATGTACACTATAAAAATTAAATTAGGTTTAAATTCATCAAATTAAGCAACTCATCATAAAGATCAGGACTGTAGATTAAGACCTTATTAGAGAAAATATGTCGTCTCTACTATCAAATAGCAACATTCATTAATTCGATTCCGGACTGTTTGAACACCCACGAAATAGAGTAACAAATATTCTGTCCTCTTACCTTCTGCTAAACAGACTTCAGGCAATAGTAGAAAATATCGCATAGGCTTTCAAAAGCTGTTAATTATTTTGAAACGATTCATATCGTCAGAGTGTCGAAAAGGTATGCTGAAATTTTACTGTTACAACTTCTTAATTTACGTCTGTACAATTCACATTTTGTAAAGCAAATTTTTTCTCTGAATTTCAGTAACAAAAATTTTTTATTTTTATATGCTTGTACCAATGGATGAAAATGTGAATACTAAGTAATCAGAAAATCGAAATTTCCCGTTCCACACACAAAAATTTCCCTGAGTACAGCCGAGCTCGACCGATACATCGTGGAAGGGCCAAGTGAATAGGAGTAAATAAGATTTTGTCCATGTTTATATGCGCACAGCTGATGTTGTTTGTTTGACACTGCGAATGACCTGTGTACGGTACAAAATACACACATTAAAAGCCTTATGGTAAAGAGAGCACCAAGTGGCACATACCTCGCAATGGTTGTTTCTTGTGTTCTTTCCGAATCAACGGCAGGACATTTTATGTTAAGTCATTCAAGTAAAACTTCAAATAATATTTGTTTGCTTGAGGGTTGTTTGATCGCGTATCTTCCTCGTGAAATAATGTGAAATACCAACTTAATGCAGTAAGTTACATTTTATTGATGTATTCTTAGCTCGTCGTGTGTACGGTACGGATGGTGCCGCACGGCACCATCCGTACTGTACACACGACCTACGCAGCGGCTCTCAGGACCACTACCCATCAAAAACTCGGTGCAGAAAACCATATGCTGCAACTTAACATTTAATGCTCCTGATGATGGGCATATGTACCCGAAATATGTCGAGCTAAGAATGCATCAATAAAATGTATCTTATTACATCAAGTTGCCATTTCACAATATCTGTTTCTGTCTGAAATAAACGACACACTTCATCTTTCCAACCACATCAGTTACGGACATCAAGAAATAATATAATATTGAAGATTGATTCAAAGTTCTTGCCAGTTCGTGGAGAGAATCTGTGTATTCTGTACCACTACAGTCTCGAACCTCTGATTTAATAAACGAACGCGTAACAATATTCCTCTCAGTATCCGGAATCTTCAGCCCTCTTCTGGACCCATCATCATCCTCATTTTCTTCTTCGCGATCTTGGAATACTGAATGTCGATGGGACGCGTCGTGTCGTAGAGTGACGGCGCCTGCAGAATAATGAGCGCCGTACCAAGGACGCAGGCAACTGTGAAGATCCATAAGAAGAGGCGATCCAGGACCATCGCCATATACTTCCAGTCCTCCTCCACCTGTAGACAAAACAATGCCATAATTTCCGACCACATAAGCTGACCGACGATCATATGAATTTTTTAAAATCTGCAGATTGTGTACAAATAAAGTGCTTGGCACCTCGCAAGAATGCGTATAAAAGGTAAAATTCAATCTAGAACAGAACACGAAGGCCCAGGGGGGGGGGGAATAGAGGTATAGCTCTACTTTTTCTTGAATTTCGGCACTAGATGGGGGTGGGTGATCAACGCCACGCCCCGGCCGCTTTAGCCCCAGGAAAGACCGTGTATGAATTGTATAGGAGGCCGGGTGGGCCCCAGGGCCGGTCTGGAAGGGTACGGAAAATCTCACCCTCACCGGGATTGGATCTCCGGACCGTCCAACCCATAGCGGGTTCGCTATAAAGAGCTATGCCGGCCCACAAGAAAGTGTATAATCTGCATTATATGTAAGAGCTAAAGTGGTCTAAATGTACTAATTTTAGAGACGTTATTCAAGAAATTTTAGTTCTGGTATTGTATTAGAATTACTAATTGTTCGTAATTATTCTATGGTCCTTTTTAAAATAAAATTTTGTTATTTAATTATGTAAACTATTATAGGAACAATAATTATGTGTGTTTCCCATAGAGATATCCAATTTAGTAATTCGATGAAACAACGGGTCAGTGCAGAACGTTAAGTTTATCTGGACAACGCTGTCTATCATATTGATGGCTCTTCTTCGTATGCCATTTACACACGCGTACTTGTAACCACGTGTAACGCCTTCTCAGAGCCTTATTATATAGATATAATTTAATAATCATCAACAACCCTCACAAACTGCATCTTTACGTTCGTTGGCTAACGGTGGCTGCTTTTGATGACTGCATCTTCTTGAACTGTGCACAGCTCTCAGGCGTCCTGAGCGCAGAATGTCCGAGTGTAATTCAGCAGCTAGGGTGAAATATGATTAGAGCTCTATTAATATTTTGGAAACTCAGTTAAATACCTCACAGAGAACACACAGCGCCTCTGTAACAAAGACGGAATGGTCAGCGTTGTTTAGAGGAATAGTCGCTTTTCGTTTGCAGAATTACATGATACACCTACATATACAATATGTGCAAAATTCGGGTTTTCTTGTGTTAACGCACTTAATAAATGTAATAACCACTGTGTTATAATAGATAAATAAGTGTGATAAGGCATATAAGGAAAAGCTTAAAAAACATATCACCTCAAACTGGATACTTTTTTTGAAATGTCTTTCCTCTTTTACAGTCTCCAGTGAACTTTTATTTTTTTAGATATAGAGCATGCACACATGAATGGGTTCGAGGATGTTCATCGGCCTCAGTACCGCAAGAGTCACAAATTACCTCAGGCATGTAAGCAGAAGTCCCACTGACGTATAAGCCTACGTATCCCGTCTGCCAAGAATATCTCGAGCTGCTGCTTAACCATTTAAACGCCAAGTTAAATCCCATCTTCCCTTTGCTAGCATTATTCGGAGCTCACCATATTCTCCACGTTAGCAGGTAAAGGGTTAAATCACCGGCCACAGCCTCCTGCAGGTCACCGTCGAATGGGAATTTGAGGGCGTTTTCAAAAGCAGGAGAAGAAGAGCGACGATATTTCCGGGCTGTGCTTATGGTCCGAGTTTTGAGGCTTTTGTTGCGGTGTAGCTGAGCTCTTAACTCTTCTGAGTCGTGACGGCTAGGTAACTGTGTTTTCGGTCTACGACGTCGTGGTGCCTAAACGTCGGGAATAAACTGTCCAGTTTGAAGGGTGTTTAGACACCTCCCATCGCATGGCATTCAGCTGGTCCTGACATCTTTGGTTAAATTCAAGGAAGGCAACAATCTGCTGTATAAAAGTGACCGGGCTCTAATGTCCCAAACCTGAAAACCAAGCTATGCGGTATGTTCAAATATTCCGCATCAGCCTGAATTTCCGCCACATCTATGGACCTTTAAAGGAAACTCTCTAATTCATGTCGAACGATTACGTCCGGGAGACCGCGTTACGGTGGTTTAGGCAGCAGACCGAGGAATTCTTTTCTGATGGGACACGCAGGTTTGTGCATCAACGGTTCATTTGTCTAAAGGCCGGTGATGTTTCTAACTGCTCCAATACCTTTACCGGTGATCATCCTCAGAAACGTTTCATTTGTACACACCTCATATTTAGAACCAATTAACTAACTAACTAACTTAATCTGGCAATAGAACGCGAAGACCTGTTAAAAGAAACATCTGTGTCAGTCAAAATACAAGGTAAGTCATTGCAACGCGTTTCCCAAAGACCTGTCACAAGGTTATCCACGAAATAACTTCTTGAAAATCCAATGAAGTTTTTCAGTTGTCTTTCCCACCACAATCCTGTATCATGTCCTGTATTCCCGATATCATACCCAGTCTATTCTATGAATTTAATTTTTCTACGCATTAGTCCTTTATTAGGATTAAAAGTTCCTTATTTCGGCAAAACAAGGTTGTAGAAAAGGAGACTTCCGAACTTCTGCACTATCAGACGAATAAAGTGAAGTTAATAAGAACACGAATCGAAAAGGAGTACCTCAAATCTAGTACCAAAGTTTTCACATTCACTGACAAACAGCAAGTTCTCTCTCTCTCTCCATCCTCCCCCCCCCTTCTCTCTCTCTCTCTGCATACAGTTCGTCTATAGTGTACAGTGGGCCGATAGAACACACTGGTCCCATTTCAGTAGCACAAACTGCCTGCAGCCTGCGCTGACACAACCAGCCACTACACGTTCTAAGCAGAAAATGATGAACAAAGACCTCCAACTGCGAAACAATGAGATGCTGTGTGTATCTGCTAACTTGCTACGTTCTGATATGCTGTCTCCTTCTCTGTAATTTCCTACTGCAACCCCTCGTTACTTTTCACAGTCTCCGCAATGGAACGTTAATCAGTGCTCAAAATGGTACGCAAAAAGAAAATGCATCAACCTGATAAACTGACAACTCCAGTTGATAGGTTATATGTAACGAAAAATCGAGCACATTACATCGTACTCCATTAAGGACACAATGAGTTCCTGCGTCCAGACTTCATACGGTTTTGCACTCACGATTAAAAACCCTACATTGAAACCACAGCACTTCCACAACATAATTAACTTCATTGTTGTATACTGCACCAGTATCTTGAGCACTATAGTACTTCAGGAAAATTGTATATAGTGCTAAAGAAAGTGTCATGCACAAGTTTTACCTAAAAGACCCCGGATCGGAATTGCAAATTATGTCCTTTCTTCCGCTTTCAATGTACTGCACTGTTATAAAAACTCCAGCTACATGCAACAGTCTTTAGAAGCTATCAGACCCTTAGCTGGTCAAGTTATTATCATAAAACCACAAGGTTTAATAATTTGAAGTCTTCGTTCTAGGACGTGATGCCGAGTCACAGGGCGTTTTGTTCCGTGTGTAGCAAGACAGCGTATTGATCTCATTTTCAAGGATCATAAGGTCCCAGAAGAAATAAATCTTCGTCCACACGGCTACAAAATTAACGCATTCACAACGCCTACAAATAGTCAACCCTGAGCCAGATAAATCCAGCACACATTCACACACATTTTGTACGGTCAGTTTCAACTTATAGAAAATATTCCAACAAAATGCACATTTTCTAAAATTATATTTTAATTTTTATATTTTCTACATGTTTCAAACCCGAGGGTTCATCTTCAGGAAGACGGTTGTACGTACAGGTGTGGTATAATATGTCTGACGTGCGTCGGTGTGAGCAGTCTTATACCGATGCACGTGAAGCATAACATACCACACCTTTAAGTAAAACCGTCATGTTTTCTACATCGTCATGTTTGCTACATGTTTCAAACCCAAGGGTTCGAAACATGTAGCAAACATCATAACAATTAAAATATTAGTTTATAAAAGGTGAATTTTGTTGCAATAATATAAACAGCCAACTAGATACAACAATAACAAATTTTATTGATAATTACAATCAGCTCAACATGTTTCGGGCGATAATTTCGCCCATCCTCAGGAGCACTAGACTGTGTTTACAGCTTGTGGTATGATGGACTGGCGATGCTGCCAGCAAGCAGCATCGCCAGTCCATCATACTACAAGCTGTAAACACAGTCTAGTGCTCCTGAGGATGGGCGAAATTATCGCCCGAAACATGTTGAGCTGATTGTAATTATCAATAAAATTTGTTATTGTTGTATCTAGTTTGCTGTTTATATTATTGTATCAGTGAAGCACGGTCACACAAACATAAAAAATGTGCATTTTGTTGCTTTATATTGCATAAATTATATTACAATGCATGGTGCAAAACACATAATACAACCAATTTCAATCTTATCCTCCCCATGCTACTGTAAGTATTTACTTGCAGATCTAAACGCATGTGATGATTACGCTTGCCAATGTCAATAACAGACACAGCAGCCTTTTGTATAAAGTGACGATAAAGATAAATATGAATCTTTTCGCGGGGGGGGGGAGGTGATGGAGTTTTGTTTATTTTGGTGCTCTTTACGTTTTCTCTTGAACACATATTAAAGACTAAACAATATGAAAATCATTACTGTGTAAATCCATGAAATGAAGTTTAAAATGCGTTGCCACGTGGCTTACAATGTAGGTAATTACAAACTGACTACCAAGGCCTACTGAGAGAAGGCAGTTCTCACAGTCGCCTCTGTGAGAACTTCAAATCCAAATTAAACCTTAAAACCCAGTAGTTAATATATCACCAAATTTACCTTAAAGAACACTACATTCTGCCCCCAGCGTATATTTCTCTTTTACATAGGATTCCCAAAACCAAAATTACATTATTTCCCTGAACTTAATTACATGTAGAAACTTAATTAACTCTTCGTAAGACAGTAACGTTCTATTTTTTTACCATCACACTTTAAACCGCAAAATAATGTACAATTCCCCTGCACGCACACATTCCTTCTCTTCACACATCTCTCGAATCCATTATTTCCTACACTTTTAGCACAGTGTTCCTATACCAAAGCTTATTCACACAGCATTCAACCTACAGCCGCCATCAAATAAACAACCCCAATGGCTGACGACGCTGAAACTGAAGCACAAAACATCTTTAACTTTGTTGTATTCGACTTCGTTCGGAAACGCTCGTTCCAGTATGCGACATCTACCGATCAATCGTTTTGGTTCGGTAAGGTGCACTGTCTGCTGGTCCAATGGTTTTGTAATGGAGGAAGGACTGTGTTTATTGCGCAGTACGAAGTGAATTGTTAAATATAATTTAGGTTAATTTACGTCTTTCAAAGAATTAGTTTCACGTTTTGTGTCGTAAATTGAGGTGACAAGTGTCCAAGGTAAGGAAGCGCAAATGGATAACTTACAGTTCAATTTGAAATAAAAAGTATACCGGACAAAACGCATCAGCGCAATTAACTCCATACTTTTTATTTATCTTTGCAGAAGCGAACAATAATTCGGACAGCCATCAATTTCCTTGCTTGTCATGGTACCTGGAATTTTATTCCTATGGTGACGTTGGAACGCCAAACAGAATAAAAGCGTCCAAGAACAGGTTATTTGGTAGAATATTTGAAACCAAGAAACAGAAACCAACAAGAATCTGATGATTTTATATTTGTCCAACAAGTATAATAGAAAATATTAAACGCGCGGCACGTACTGTATCAAGAGTCTCGTTAGTTTTCCTTGCTAAATATAATAATTGTGATGATATCACGGGGAAGAACTGAGAAGAACCACGAAACGCATGGTATGATGAATAACAAACACAATAAATCGCAAATATAAAAGGAAGGGACTACTTGGGATATTTTAGCTCAAGAGGTAGAAAGGTAACAGGAGGCAGGTTTGTATTGCTTGCCAAATATAGTAATGGCGGATAGCTTTAACAGGGGCTATTAAACTCATGGTGAGATAAGTAGCAGACACAGTAAGTGGAAAACCTAAAGAAAAGAGACAGCTTGGTATACCTAAGCGTAGATGGGAGGATAATATTAAGGGAGACAGAGAATTGTTACCAGCACGTGGACTGGACTCACGTGGTTCAGGATTCGATCGAGTGGCGAATGTCCTGGAAACCGTAATGGACACTCGTATTCCGTGACTATCAGCTTGTCGTGAGTAACGATTCTTTATGGGGTTCGTTAGAAGACTCACACACAAAAAAAAAATTGAAGATTCTACGCTACACGAGATTACTTTCAGGGTCACTGTGGTAAAAAGGCGCAACATTCATCAGCCTGCGCACAGTATGAATAGGTTATCTTAATAAGGGTGAAAAGCATATAAAAGGCAGTGCTGGTACGAACGAGTTAGATGATATAAAGATGCCCGAAGGGTTGAATAAAAAGAGACCAACTTGATGTCACTTGCTTTATTATTTCATTGTTTAATGCTCAACATGTTTCGGATGTTAATACATCTATCCTCAGGATCTTGCGACTTATTTGCTCAGTTATTTCATGGGTTGTATTGTTCTGGTTCGATGTGTGTTGGTGTTATGTTGTGGTTTGGCTGGGGTGGTGTGGTATCCGGATGCAGGCTGAAGCACTCAGCTTCAGCCTGCATACGGATACCACACCACCCCAGCCAAACCACAACATAACACCAACACACATCGAACCAGAACAATACAACCCATGAAATAACTGAGCAAATAAGTCGCAAGATCCTGAGGATGGATGTATTAACATCCGAAACATGTTGAGCATTAAACAATGAAATAATAAAGCAAGTGACATCAAGTTGGTCTCTCTTTATTCAACTATAAAGATGATGCACGGTCCAATAAACATACGATGCCCGAAGAGGTAATTCAGGAGGGACATTCCGTTTCAGCCAACGATTTCGGTTAAAGCTGTAGAATGACCGAACTTCCTTTCATTTATAATGTTCAGTATCCCATAAGATAAACGTTTATAGACTACAAAGAGTGCATAAAACATGTTTCGCACATGGTCGACTAACTCTAATGTTCTCGATAAACCAACTGCGCTCATCTAATTTAACAGTAAAACGCACTGGATGTATAAATTTCTTTTCCAATTTGTACTACAGACGTTAAGACATCCCATAAATTAGAAACAGAGATTATTTCCGTGGGCATACACACAGAGGAACACACACACATATACACACGCACATATAGTCAATAAATTCAACTTGACTCTGAACGCTTACAGAATTATTCTAAGGCACTTAAGATAGTGCCCACCAATGAACATTACAACGTACAAATCATGTTCTTTCTCCCCCAGTTTCATTAGACAAATAACCTGCCCTTCAAATGAAGTTTAAGTTTACTTTACTTTATTTTACTTTGCATAAGTTATTGATTTATAAATCAGAAGATGGGCTATAACTAGCAGCATTTCAGTTAAACAAGCCTGAAACAAATTTAGTATAAAAAGCAAATTCATTTGTTAAAACTAAGGAAGTAGGAATATGTGAGGAAAACATAAAAAGAGTGGAAGAAACAGACGGTGCAATAATAAACCATCTTTCTGATTCCAGGCATACGCGGTGGCAAAGTTGGTTAAGGCACTGCGCCACAAACCGGTATGTTGCTGGTTCGAAACCCGATGGGGTCACTGGGATTTCAATGAATTAATCCTTACGGTCACACTATGGTCCTGGGGTCGACTCATTCTGTAAGAGAAATGAGTAAGATGTGTATCTTCTGGGAGGGAGGGGCGGTAAAGGCGACCGTTACCTAAGGCTGACAACCTTGCCACCTTCGAGTACCAACTGTCTAGCAATTCTGTCAGCCTCAACGTCTTGGGGCTGTAGGGGTCTGTCTAGGCCAGTATAAGGATTTTTTTACCTTTATAATCTGATTCCAGGTATATCGGAAATATGATTGCAGAAACTGAAAGTGCCATCAGTCACACTAGCAGCATAATAAAGTAAATGGAGCAGTAAAAAAACATACGGAATACGAAAAACCAGCAGGCCTGCGTAACATCGCATCATGCGCAGTACTTAGGTACTGTCCCGAAGTTTCGATTTTAAATACACACAAAGAAATTAGAAGCAGGACAGATGATATTTCTAAGGCCACCATTATGTTTACCCAGCCTTGAAAACGAAGAAACACAAGCATCTGTGAAAAACAGAAGATCCATGAATATCTACTGCGTCATCCAACATCAAAGAAACTGAGGAAACATGTGGCAAGAAGGCAAGATCGTCTCCCAGTACTGACCTTCTAGTATCATTCGAAAGTAAGCCGTCATCAAGGGAGATCAAAACAAAGAATAAAATATCAAGAGCAAGTCAAGACGAACAGGCCTTAATGTACCCAGAACTTTAAGAGTTAATAATGATGACGATGACACATTTCTTGACGCTTTTAACATTCATTTAAAATATGTCGATATTAATCAGAACGCTTTAAATTTCGGACAGTCCCCGCTCAGATTCTGGAGCGCGTAGGCCGTTGAAGATCTTTAAACCCTAACATAATGGAACATATAAAAGGAAAGTACTTATAACATGAAACAATGTATTTTATGTAAATGTATCTCAGGTCGGGAGGTTTTATTCTAAAAATCAACACGCATTTAAGAAAATGTACAAACAGCTGTCAAATATACGTAACATTTGGGGTATTCGTCGAAGAATCACCTTCGTACCATGCAAACCTCAAGCACCTCGATGCACACAGTTGAAGGAAAGCGCGCGCGCACACGCACACACAATAATAAGGTTTCCGATGAAAATATTATCATTATTAAAACCAGTAACTACCCGCCCAATAGACCACAAATTGGCACAGAAACCTAGAAGCAGCTACGTGTTTCGGCTCTTAAGTCATCATCAAACCGTACAATGTTTTATAAGAAGGCGTAAAGTAAAACACACGTAATATTAATCGAGACTTCAGGTTCAGTTTAACCAATATATATTCTGTTCCACGGATACCTGCTGGTCCTTTATATTTTCAGCACAACGGGATTAAAGACGCCAAGGAGCATGTTTAGCGTATGTATTATTACTTTTACTCCGTGGCCTTAGTCCGCACGCGAACTATACCGACAGAGCGGCCGCCGCCGGTCGGCGAAGTTAGTGCCAACTTTTGCGGATAGAGGGGTGTCACGTGGTCAGCACAACGGCTCCCCACAGCCGTTAATCTCTGTTTTCTAGACCTGGAGCCGCTACATTTTCATTCAAGTAGCTCCTCAATTGACCTCACGAGGCTGAGTGAACCCCGTTCCAGACCCACTACTACTCAGAAAATCTGGTAGCGCCGGGGATCGAACCCAGGACCTCTGTATCTGTAGCC
>Ga0131853_10003774_pt1 | contig 27247 bp, 12 predicted proteins | sample TergutLab28metaG_FD_92764 | JGI IMG/M metagenome (GOLD analysis project Ga0131853, IMG submission 92764) | Labiotermes labralis P1 segment gut microbial communities from Petit-Saut dam, French Guiana - Lab288 P1 (version 2) (version 2) | ecosystem: Host-associated > Arthropoda: Insects >...
AGAATGTGTGTTGTGGGTTGTGTGTAGGGGGGGGGGGGGGGGGGGGGGGGGGGGGGGGGGGGGGGGGGGGGGGGGGTGTATGCAAGTGCATTTGCATGTGTGAACAGAAGTGTCTGGTGGTGCTCCTCCTCATTGCAACCTGACCCACAGTGCATTGGTTCTCAGAGATACAGTCTAGAAAACTCAGTGTATTTTGGAACCACATTGTGAGCCACAAGTCTTTAACATCTTGCAACAGTTAATGTGACATAACTGAGGAAGCGTATGATTAGTTAACATAGTTATTTTGATAATGTCATGTAGACCCATGTAGAGTCAGTTGTCACATATTAACACTTCCACATATGTGGAGTTTGCATCACTCTGTACATTATCTGCATTACTGTGTGTGTATATATATGATCTATATAGACTGGCTGTACATGCATATTTAGTTTTACATTTTAAGTAGGTTGTAATAATTTGTTTAGATATTTATTTCTAATGATTGAGTCTTGACCACAGATTTAGTTGGTTATGTTAAGTCGTACGTGTGTTGAGTCTAGTGTTCCTAGTCTTGTCATTTGTGAAAACCTTGATCCTCTCTGCAGAGAGAGGAAGCATTTCTTCAGAAATTTGATTGAAGCTAGTTAAAGTAAGTAGAAGTGTTTAATTTCAGGTCTTTGTGGTTAGATGTAATCACACAAAGAAAATGGTTTGGAGTGATGGTATGCATTGTCACACAGAATGGTGCTGCAACGTGGACTAGGTAATCTCACTTTGGGGGTTTCAGTGAAGGAGAGAAACTAAGATTTTAAAATCTCTTTGTATGCAGAAACTTACGTGATCTTTTGACATTACTGTGATTTTTTATGAGGAAAAGAATGTTTCCCATCCTCAAGTAAGACTGTATGTTCATGTAAACAGGCCAGAGTCTATTGTTCGAGATATGCTAGTGACCACTAGTCACTGCCCTAGCAAAGGTTCTCTTCTGTCCTCGTTTTCTTAAGTAAGCACTTGACATTTAATGGGTGTCTTGCCCAAAAGTGACCTTTTGGGCATGACATTGTTAATAAGTTCGTGGATGCATAGTATGCTTGGAATTGTACCCTGAAGAATTAATGGTTGATTGTTGCCACACTTCATATATGATAGGTGCAAAAGTATGTGTTGTTTGGCAGTATATTAAACCATATTCACTCTCAGTGATTAATGTTGCTTACAATACAGTTTGACACTATTGTAGCCTTATTCATTTTACAGTTAAGCTAAGACAAACTTCAGCATTGTAATCGAGTGTCCAGGCTAATGGAGTAATTTTTTTTTGCAATTGTCAATTGTGCCATTGCAAGCAGAAGTAGGAAAGCAATAGCACAGCTGGAATAATTGTTTTGTGTTGTTTCATGCAATACTGTTCTGATACTTCATACCAGGCAGAGTAATTGGCCCAAGAAATATTGGCTGTATAATGAAAGGGTGTGTTTTACCTGTCCACGAATTTACTTGTGAGTTTTTATATTTGCATTTGTCCCAGAAATGCAGGTCCCATGAATACCAAGTCTTGCTCGTAGTACTAACTGTGTAGCACTCAAGTTGGGGGTGGTAGATTTTTAATGGGTTCAGAATTTACAGAATATCAGAATAAGTCTGTAGTAGGGGTTGACTGAAATATTGTAAATGTCATTATGGCCATTTTTGAGATCAGTCAGAATGCCTCACTATGTGTTAGACTGGTCCCTCCATTTTTTCTAGTCACATAAAAGCACGTGTGAGATTTGAGACATACATACATATTACATACATATATATATATATATACACACACACACACATACATACACACATACATACACACACACATACATATGTGTTAAACTTGTGCCTGAAGTACTGTGTGCAGTTCGGTCTGTTGTTTTCTTTGTGCTCACTGTTACACTGATTTACTTGGTCAGTATAGTTGATGATGGACAATGATGATGACATTACCTGTTTGCGAACTGGGTGCAGCATAATTTTGTAAGTACGTATTTGCTACGAATCGAAAGTAATCATCATTGGAACTGATGGAAAGATTTGAGTTATTGGTTTTAAATTGATCATTGTGTTATTCGCATGTGGACACTGGGCTTAACTGGTTTTATCAGACTGTTCAGGGAAGTCTGTGAAAGTTGGCCTGTTTCTTAGGCTACATCTTGTTGTTTGGTGTATAAAAATTTTATGAAACCAACAGATTTCCTCCCTTGATAAATCGCAGCTCTGTGTTTATATCCTCTTATTCTCCATTCCCAGCACGCAAAGAAATTTAGAGTCAACTTGGAGTGGAAGCAAACAAAAAATCATGTACCTAGAGTGAACAGTCAACACAGCCAGATTTTTTATAGAAACATTATTTGTTTTTACTTGAAAATGCTACGGTTTTCAATCCCTGAGGGTCATTAACAAGTAAGAATGTGTAAAGGAATGTCAGTCAAGAACATTTAAATTTCTTGTTTTTATGAGCAAGCTGTCCTACTTACAAATTGTATTTATACATTTGTATTATTGTTTTAAAATCCAGATAGTAAAATTGTAATAAACACAGATTGTAAGAAGTGATCTCTTTCATGCATACAAGAATTTTAAATGTTCACCAGGGACCTTTACACATTTGTGCCTGATAATGATGACAGATGGTTTGATACATGTAGCAGTTTTATATAAAAACAAATAATGTCTTCATAATAAAAGTGGTTGTGTTGACTGATTTACTGTTGGTACATAATTTATGAAACAAAATGCATCATCTGTTAAGATTAACAAACATGGAAGTTTTGTATGTACGCATGATAAAAGATTGGTATTAAAATCTCATTGTGTAGTCCTTTAGAGCACTGAAATGCACCATGCCATTTACAAGTTTGTTTTTTTACTTGTTCCATCTGAATTGTAAGACATACTCCAACTTTTGTTAAAAGAAACTGGCGAGGAACTTAGTATTTGTAAGTGTGAGAGTTACGCACGTAATGTATCTTTTTTTGCCTATTATGAGTAGGTCTGATACGGTGACTAGTAGCCTTTGTCATATGGTTCAGCTCATGGTGCTTTTATGTATTAAGTGTTAAAAGCACAATACGGAATTCTGGTAGGTGTTTAGACACCAGGGTAGTATTGAAATAGGGAAGTGTCTTCATTCATTTAAATTTGTACTACCAAAGTGCCCTTGCTTCACCAGGGATATGTTTTCTCTGGGTGTCACTATCAGAGTACATAGGCAGTGAAACAAAATTCACTGACTGCTGTTACTCTTACAATCTATGAACTTATGCACACACCCCTGTAAGCCGTAACACACTTTAACAATTCCAATCGTGCATGTGTTTTGCCAAAAAATGGTGACTGCTTATTGATAAATGGCTGATATATCATACAGTTCACCTTAAAATAGAGTTGAAATTCATTCATTACGGAGATTTGTTAATTATGCAGTAAATTTCACACAAGCATATGCCATATGTAATATGGTTCCTGTGCTGAATAACATAATGCTAACTGACCTGCAGCTGGAGAGACTTGTTTGCAATGAAACTGTGCAATCCCAGCTACAGTATATGGACAGCTCAACTCACCTCCTTGATAGCATATTAGTACTATAGCAGACATTATTTCAGTACTCCATGAGGCAAACATTTTTTAGTTAGTTTCAGGTTTTCTTTTTGCATAAATGCAAAAGGTAGGAAAGGGCAAACTGCATGGACAGGTCTCTGTAATTATTTTTACTGGATATAAAAAAAAAATGCATAAAATTAACATAGCTGTGGGTGTTAACTGTAAACTACTGTCTACTGCCAGGTTTAACTTTATAAAATGGCAGTGTTGTGGAATTTCTTACATAATTCTATGATCAGTTTCGTGGTTGGGTTTTAAATTGGCCAAATTAAAGTGTTCTGAGAATTATGTGTGGTTTTTTTATCCATTCTGTCTTGCACTTTCACCTGTGTATAGCAAAGTAAATTGTCATATTGAAAAGGAAGACTGAAATTGTACTGAACTGTACCTGGTGGTTACGTTGTCTAAGGCTGTGACCTCTCCATCTTGTAGTTCGAACACCAGATGGCCATGTTAATTGTTAACACTTTGCCACGTACACATCTCAGGTGGTTGCAATAAAAATGATTTGAACTGATCACAAATGTTGTAATATAACTGTATTGATTGTGCAGAACATTTTAGGTGTAACTGCTTATTTCTTACATGGAATAATCCTGAGTACTGTAGCATTCTGTTTCTCTGAAGGCAGCCTAAACACCTTCCATTTACTTCTTTTGTGCATTTTTGAGCATAAATATTTGTACTCACTGTTTCTAAATTATTACCCAAGTTTCTTTTTTGTACACCAGAAATGCCAATTCTGTTTGTCTGCAGTTACCACTTCTAGGACTGAAATTTTTGGCCAGGTTCTTGGAACTGCCGCTTGGTATTCTAGGGGTCTTGGGTTCAGGTTATATCTTTGAGACCAGCTGTCCTGATGATGTTTCATAGTTGGCTTCATTTCCTTGAGACAACAGCCAGGGTGTTACCCGAAATGAGACTTTAGTCACCTCACCATCCTTTCATTATACACAACCCACTATTTGATCTGAGTTGTACAAGCTTCAGTAAATGAACCATCAATAAGTACATGAACGATTGAAAGAAATTCCTAGGGTACTGTACTAGTGCACATAGTTCTATGTCTGTTCACATTTTAGATATGTAGAAGAAAGTTACATTTACAGTTTTATCCACAGTTATGCCACAAGATTGTTTTATAAGAAAACGAGCAGTACCATTCCATGTTACAGCAGTATTCGAAGCTGTTTTCATTTGGCATATTGGTACATTACCAATGCTATATTTAAAATAATCTCAATCAAAGTGTTTTATTTTCAGCATGTGTGCTGAACTTTAGACTGTACTTTCCTGTACTAATTTTTAATGTATCACAAATGATCGTATTTTCATACAAGAAAGATGTAATTAAGTGTTCGTTTGTTTCTGTCAGTGAGTTCTGTTTAAAGTTGGAGTATGTACTTGACCAACATAGCTTGCAGTTTGGAAGCAAGGTTTGTGCATGACGTAATACAGTGTGTATCATATACATTGTGAAGGATTTTATAATGTGGATGATGATTGAATATACCATTTTGTGTATTCCTACACAGTGAGACAATCCATTAAACATTGTGATATTATTTGACACCCCCTACTGTTTTAGTTAGGATGTTTTGTTTTAAATATTTGCTTACTGCGTTACGATATCAAGTGAAAACGCACTAATCAACAGAAGGGAACTTTATAGAAATTGGTTCACATAACTACGAGGTTGTATCTTTCTGTTAGCATGTTTAATACATGCAGTTTGGAGATCTGAGGTTCTCAAAGAGGTGCTGCTGAAGAATCAGTGTATGAAGTTCATGACCAGTCCTGTGTTCATGTGGTTTCTGGACATGTTCTACCTTATGTTCAGAAACTACAGGTTTTTAGGAAATGGATGTTACTGTGCAGTTTGGTCCAGTACATAGAACTATTCTCAATCTCATCCAACTGTATCCACTTGAGAATGGAAACAGATCAAGTTAATGAAACCTTGTGTTGTTTTCAGAACACTAGATGGGGAAAGTCTAAAAACTTTATAATCTTGCATGTAAATATGCTGTCATCTTAACCCTACAGAATTTTAAGTTTTTGTTCAGTTTAATTTAAAAAAAAATAGTCAGTTGGTTTGTGTGAAATGCCTACAGCTTAATGCAATTCCTTTTGAATATACAGTACAATATTTCCTACATCAAAGCATCTTATTTGTACACGTATGTTGAAATATTAGTTACTGGACAGAACTAGTGAACTCCCCTTTCCATGACCCAAGTGGCACTTTTTTTTTTTCATTTTTAACATAAAAATCATGTTTGCTTTCCAATGGGAAACCAGCATTGGTATCCATTGATTAAAATGTTTCAATATGAGTGCTTTGAAGCACAAATTTAATGTAACATATACTGAGCTTTTCTTGCACTAAAGGCAGTTTCTTTCACAAAGACCTGTTGGTGGTGCACAGGGAATCACAGGCTGTTTGTGAGTAGTTACAGGAAGCAACTGTTCCGAGTCAGAAAGATGCAGAATTTTTTTTATGTTAGAGCTAGTGGTACGTGTAGTGACCATTGTGCCTTATAAGGATTCATTTAATATCTGCTTGTGCTGTTTTTACTTGAGATAATGAACCTGTTTCAGTAGAATTGGTCATTTTAATGACTTCTAAGTACTATGCAAGTGAAATTTTTGTAGCGAGTCCTGTTCTGAAGTATGTGTCCTTGTGGCTTTTTTTATGTGTATGGGTATGTACCAATATGAAGTATCAGTGTGTTGGATTAGAAGCACTAAAGAAAGTTGTTACATGCTGTAAACATGTGAAATATGCAAATAGAAATTGGCAGTAGGGAACAGCAGTATTCCCACCTGCATTGTCCATACTTTTGTATGTGAATGTATCTGTTTCATTTCAGGGAAGATTGAAGTGTTTTAATTTTTGTCAGAACCGACATGAAATCAAGAGGCCTTAGCAATATTTTATGTTTACTAACCGAGTAAACTTTTGTCATTTGTGTAACCCTACAGGTTGTACACGTTTTTGCACGTTCCCCGCCCACTCTTCAGTGATACTAGGTGCATTTTTGGGAACCACCTGATTTTTTTTTTAATATAGTAATTTTTTTACAGCTGGAAAGACGGTTGGTGCCCGTGGTGTGTGTGTTGTGGCTCTAGTAGTATGCGAGATTGCACAACAGATGGCAGGCAAGTTTATTTCTACCGTGCGTAGTACCGAACGTGGATAATATCCTGTTGCCGAAAAAAATATCTGCAAGGAAATAAATTAACATATTATTGGTCATACGAAGCTTCGGCAAGGATTTGCTCTTGTGGAGTGTGTATGTTGTATTAATAAGTAGATTTTTGCTGAGGTGCTGCGTAGCAGTTGTAGGAAATAGTTCGTAATTTGACGAGAAATTCTTACACATGGTGTTCTCCTAGTATTATAAATGTTAGTTGTTTCAGAAAACTGTGTAAAATTTTCTAATTGCAGTGCATTAAAACAGTAATGTAGTTATGAATTAATTGCTAGATTTTATGTATGAACATGCGTAGAGACAACAGCTGGCAGATGTTTGTCGGCGGCTTCCCGCCCGGTAACCGGTTTACAGTATGCACGTAAACACGTGCGCTTGGGAAAGTAGTTCCGTATGTTTATTGCAAATACTCTGTAAGTGTAAAGTTTCGCCCGTTTCAATGTATAAAAGTAATTTTATACCGATGCTCTAAAATATAAACGTTTACTATAATAGGTTTTTTTTCAGAAACGTGTTTACAAGTGAGATGCCATTGCGCAGTAATATATAGTAACGTTGTGATACACTTCAGCTGTTTCCCGCCAAAGATCGCCATTACAAAACGCTGTGAGGCGTTGTATGTGCGGTGTGGCTTGGGTTATCGTGTTGAAGAAGTGTCAATTTTCTTGTGTTTGTGTGAAACAAATACAGTTACTCAATAGTGTGGAGTGTTAAGATATGTCAGTATTTAAACGGGGTGAGGAGCAGCGTTGTTTGGACGAACTGAGACACCGCGACGAAGAAGTTATCGGTAGTTTGTGCAGGTAAGCAAACCCGCCCGCCTTGTGACGCGCCGCCCTGTGAGTGGGCGGTATTGAGGTGTTTCAAATTGTCTCCACTCTTTTTAATACTATGCAGTTTTGTATTTTAACACCATAGAAATTGTAATCTACGCAGTTTATTGTTGAGATTGTTGGGTGTTAATGATAACATCACAAATATAAACTGTAATGTGGTTTCATACCTTCGGTGATATCGCAGTCACCAGACGTGGCGTGCTTGCCGGTAGAGCAGCTCAGCTGTTGGGTTCTCGCCATGTTGTTCACTGAAGTCACATGGCGTAATTCTGTATGAGCAAAAGACATTACGTTTATTTACTTTGTAATTAGGTTTTATAATTTTTTTGGTTCTTTATGGCTCTTCGTTTTCTGTTGTGTTAAATCGACGCGGTTGTAAACTAATGTGTGTTCGTTTGTGTATGTAGATTAATTTTTGTGCAGTTGTGTACAACCACGTGGCTTGTTTGAAATCTGTACGATTAGTGTAGTTTTTTGGTATGAACGAGACAAAATTGACAGCGTTGGAACATACTGCGTGATTGTTGCATGCATTGATGAGCGTCCCAGCAGTAATTAGTGTCGAAAATTATTACATTGCATGTTTCTCGAGATACCTACGGTGTTCAACATTGTAAATGGGAGGAGTATTACCAAGTAATAGGATCGGGGTATGTGTGTGTGCTGCTTACGTTTAATGATATGACCATTGTTGTCTGCAAAATGCGCAGGAGGGTTTTTTTTTAAAATGTGTCGCGTTGTGGATTTACCGTCTTAAAGTATTAATGCCATTTGATAGTAATTGATGTGCCATTTGCAGTAAGGACATGCTGCCCCTTGGGTTTAGTTCCGACATCCGTATCATGAGGTACCGCCCACTTATCTGTTACGTGATCATGTTTGTGCTGAATGGTGGTTGGTTATGTGCGTGTTTACATTAGATAATTTATGTGTATTATACATTATTGTCTGGTGCGTGTGTACATGCATGCCTAAAGCTTCACACCCACATCTTGTAGCAACTTGAATTACACGACTGATTTGTGCATGGAGTTAGTGTGGAGGCAGGACCATGCTGCAGTTCTGTAATAGGAATACGGAAGGAAACTGCCAATAATACAAAAGAAGAACTAGAGGCGTGTAATATGCAGCTTTGTTTTTCTCGTTGTGTGAATTCTTTGACTATGACTTACCGTCAGTCGTGTGTTACCTTTTCGTTTTAGCGTAGCATTTGCATTGTGTGTAATGGTGAACTATTTACACATGCTGATATAAGTTCGTGTTGTGTTTGAAGTGTAGTTCATCGACACGGTTTTCTAGAGATATAGTTTTGTGTCACATTTTAGTACTTGGTGTTTGAGTGTCGGCTCCCGTTTCGGAAAGTTGTTTTGGTAAATGTGTTTCCGTTTGAGTTAACTCTCGATTATAAAATAAAGATGAATGGAACATTGACCGACTGGAAAACTGATGACGTCAGTACAAACACACCGTGCGTGTGCAGTTACCATCAGCATCACGACCCTGCCTCCGTTGTGACTTCCAAATCCTACACGCTGTAATTGTGTAATATTGTGACAGGGCAATTCTGTCGATAGCCCCGCTGGGTTCTTTGCAAAGGAGCGAGTGACTTGTACTTCGCGACATTATAATGGGTGATTATATAGTGCGATACGTTGGGTTGATTTATGATTCGAGATGTGTTCTTAACACAGTTATTTCCTGTTTTGTTCATGTTAATGTTTTCAAGCGTGTATGTTACTAAGATACCTTGCGTCCGGTTTCTTTGCCGCTGAGAAGTTAAGATACACAAAATATGACAGGAACCATGTCAACTAACGATGTTGCCGGGTTTTTATAGATAACTGCATACATTGGTTGCTGGACAGGGGTAAGTTTTGTGAACGTGGTTGACTGGACCGGACAGGGACACCTTATTAAAATTCTGTGTCTGTTGATATGTGTTTAGGATATACAAGTGTTGTCGGGAGTATTTGGACACCATGTTGTAATTATTATCATCGTCACAGTCACCACCATTTTTATTATTTTCGGTGGTCCGCGGATTAAGTTTTCAGTTTAATGTCAGTCTGCTTAGAACGCAGATTTACCGGGCTTGAAGACGAAATTTCGAGGTATTAGCACTATATTGTAATTTGGGGAGGCGGAAGAGATTACATGATTTGCTTATAATATGTTCTTTTCACCTAATATTTTTAGACTGGCTAAATTCGGAACGGGTGCGTTAGGTGACAAAGATATAGGAACTGTGTCAGTGGAAGAGGGTTTGGGTGAATTATATAAATTTGAGAGCAGAAACATAAATTGAGGCTTGAAGGTAGGTTTGACGTATTTAGTGGCTTTTGTGATGGTGGTGATGAGTATGTGCGTTGCATAGCGAGGTTCTTCATTACACAATAACGTATCTGCGCAAGGTAGTTTGTATTTTGAAGTTTGTTAAGTGGGGAGGAAGTTTATTATGTAACTGACATGTCAGTCTTCCTCGAATCGATAGTCCGACAGTTCGTCACCATTCCCAGAACTGAACTGTCGTTTGTTTAAAGACAGTGTGATGATATGATTAGGACTTGTGAAATGCTGACGCCGATGTGTACAGCTGGGTGCAAGATTTGTGAATGCGCGGTTGTGTAGGCGGTTTATGGGCGTCTGTTTTGTGGGTTTTATTAAGAGCAGGGCTGTCTTTTAAGTTGTGGTGACTGTACGAATAATTGCGAGAGATATGGGAAAGATCGCGACCTGCTGTATGTATTATCCTAGCGTTTCCTGGAGGGGCTGACAGTACAGGGAGTTCAATTGAACACCGAACCCGCAGGCAGGACAGCGTCAACGGCGTAGCATTTCTTCATGTAATATAGTTATGTTGTGTATATAGTGTGTGCTGAGCGTGGTCCGTTAACGCTTGCCGCACGTCTGGATTCGGTTTTTAGTTGATCTTCCTTTATTATGTTTATTTTAATGCGTCTGAAACAGACTGTGCATGTTCAGAATTGTGCAATAGAATTTGGCGTGTTTGTGTGCCTACACCGTTTCGTCTTAGCAACATTTCCAGACCTACTTCACGTGTATGATTGGAATCTGAGAGGTATTTGGTACAGAACTTGGTGAAGCTGTCTGTTTCTGTTAAGTTTAAAAGTGGGAACGTGTAAGCCATGTATATTTCGTATTCAGGTTTTTTTTTTTTTAAATCGACGAATGTAGTACAGGATGAGCGAAAAGCCGGTGCACGTGCGCAGCGTGGTTGCCGTACCGTGCTGGAATAAGGGAAACACTGTGGATACACAAAACATTTCAGGTGGCACATGTGACCTTTGTCACGTGTCCATGGGGATCACTTGCAGTTGCTATTGTAATCTTAGGTACTGTGCATTCATCGTTGCTTCCACTGACCTACATCATGCTTCCTACGGGTGAACAGGGGCTTCTCGCTCTTCCTGTGTTTATCGCAGTTGACTTGTAGAACTGGGTATGGCGTTACGTTATAGAGGCTTCTAATAAGTGCTTTGTGTAATTACGAGTTAATGAAAGCGTTTAAAGTACAGCGGGAGCCGTAACTGTGCCTGTTATTTTGAAATGTCACTTTTATGTATTTCTGTATGGTTTATAAGGCTGTGCGATTGTAATAATAGACAGACATTCGATGGAATTTTCAGATAAGCGTGTACAGAAACAGTTTTTGGTTGTTGCCCTGTAAGTTTACGTGGCCGTGCGGCCGCCCGCGTGTAGAGTGCGTAGCTGAAGGTAGCCGTGAAGCCCGACCAAGGTCTGTTCAGACAAATTTTACAACATTGTGCAATCGAATCTGCCTGCTTTATTACCATCTGGGGGTTGTCTAACATGAAAAATAGTATGAAATTTCAGCTGGGCGAAGTTAAGGAGGTTCTCACATACATGTTAAATAAGGCCAAATTATGGAAAAGCGCCTATTTGCGTTGTCTTGTTCGTCCGTTCTACGTTCGTTGTACGTACATTGCCCATCCTTTTGGATGTTTTTAAGTTGCCGACATGCAAGATAACAGTTGACAATCGATTTTACCACAGCGTGTGCCAACCAGCTGACAAACGTCATGGAGCAGTGTCCGTGAGAAGCCAGTAGTTCCTCAGCCCGTCAAATTCTCCACGTTACGCAATTCGAAGTTCCTTCACCGTGTTTACAAAGGCCCGCCACTTGACCTCCATATACTGAGCCAAGTCAAGTGTTCTCTTCCCTTCAGCCCCCCCCCCCCCCCCCCCCCCCCCCCCCACACACACACAATCTATACCGTTTGTTGTACCAACATGCATTATAATTGCCAGTGATTCTTGAAGCGTCCAGTTTCGATGGTACTGTAGATGCATATAAGAACAGCACCCGGAGACCTAGAAATGTGCACCATGAGTGGTTTGAAAACAAGCGTAGTTATTGCGTGGGTTTTACCCAAGTCGATTCATGCTTTCACTGGTCACCCATCAGTCTGTTGAGACGAGACGTAATCGAAACGTGTCGTCACAAAGGAGCCGGCATAACTTGGAACGAATCAGGTTGCTGGTGGGGCAAGAGACAGTGTGGTTCTGGTCCCACAGCGTCAAAACCGGCTGTAGGGCCCACCCAGCCACATACGCGGTGTTTACCGGGGGCTCTTGACCCGGAAATTAAGCGTCGTGGTAGTGAAGCTGACTGCTCGCTCCATCTAACGCCGAGGTGAAAGATGAGTGGAACTCTGTCTTCGTTCCCTCGTATGCGTTCATGGTAAGCACAAGGGACGATAGCGGGACCTTTTACCTTCCTGCAGAGAAATACATATGTAGCTTCGTTGGTGTGAAATTTGTAGGAAGAGAGAAGTTATAATACGAAAAACTTCTTGCAGATGCGGTAAATATTGTTATGCTGTTCTTGTACTGTAACATCGGTACGATTGCACACACTTTCCGGCTGTCTTTTCCGCGAGCGGTTTGATTGGATCAGACTTGTACGTCATTGTCATACCGTGGAGAATAAAATACAGTTGAATGAGAGAGACATGGTTCATATCTCGAGGTACATTGCTAATATACATTACCAAATTTTTTAGGCTAAGACTGGGGTCCACAGATTTTAAAAAAAAATTAGGAGCCGCCTACAAACTCTAGGCGTGAGAAGGGAAACACAAGCAGGTTCCATACGGAGGACCCAAACTTCTTGAGTGACGTGTTAATCACTGTTATTTGGCGCTTTCTGCTCGGTGTATGTGAACTGATACACAGTCTTGTATGCGAGATAAGAACTGCAGTAATACTGCCCAAAATATTAGGGGCCATCGTTAATAGTTGATAGCATGGCTGACGAGGCGCCCGGGATTAGTGGACCTTTAGTTGAAGACGATACTGTTTTATATAGACTTCACTCAGTATCGGGGCTGCATTGTACCGTACTTGTAGCACAGGAGATGCGCTCAGCGAACGTTCGCGTAAAGTGACTTCTTGTTATTGGAAGTACCCCTGTATTTCACATTGTAAAAGTGTTGCTTCTTCCTGCAGTGTACACAACTTCAGGGCATTTCTGGGGTTATGCATGAAATGAAAGATGTGAGGTGAATGGTTATTTTGGTCTTGAACTGTTTCGTAACGTAAGTTGCGTGACAGTCCATATACATATACGTTATCATAGCGAGAATGCCGTGTTTCGCCTCGTAGTTCAGGTCTTGCGATATTCTGCTTTGTTTCGCGACGTGTTTGGGCAGTTACCGACGTTTCGGGACAGTATGATTTGCATCCTTTAGGGGGGGGGGGGCAAAAGTGTCCAAGAAGAGTTTTGGACATCTTGGTTCCTAAAGATGGAACCGACATGCCTTCCAAAAACACCGGAAACGAACTCTATTGACGCTGTTCAGTATAGCAGTACATTCAGGACCGTTACTGCGCATTGCTTGTCGCAGGGAGTCACTGATGCACAGTTCGAGTTGGTGCCCCCACCCGGACCACGGGATGACAGGAATTGGGAGTTGTGAAGCCAGGGTCATGGGTTGTGTGTCAGTACGGAGGTGTGGCTTTGGTCGATGTATTCCTCCTTGGAGCGTTGCGACCTTAGTGCGATGTGTCGTTCCTTAACCTTCCGCCTCCAAGATACCTTTTCAGGGATACCTCAGATCGCATTGTGAGAGGACACGTGTGTCATGAGTGTCTTGGGTTCCCTGGATCCCAGTAGCGGTAATTCTTTTAATGCGCACATAAGGCGTGGATTGTTCTTTCGTGATGGGTCTCAGGAATGGATGGATAGTCTTGTACGTCTGATACTGGTTTGCGACAGACGTAGAGACATGATTGTTAACAGTTTGTGAAGGACACGATCCATTGTCGGGTAATCCTTGTCCGTGACCCGAACAACTAGATCGTTGTGGACTGCGTAACGCAGTGTGTTCGGACGGCTCCCATTGCCTCGGATGTGCGAGCAGTTTTGCGCAGCCTGAGGTGCGGTAGGTCACATGCGGGGCCGGTTGGTTGCCTTCGGTGTTGCTGTTGTGTAGGAAGGAACATTGCACTGATTCGGCTGACGGAATCCCCCTTTCTGGCAATGCTGCTGACTTCGTGTTGGCTCCTGTCAGCTTCTGCTTGTTCGACACGTTGCAGCCGTATTATGTCCAGTAGTAGCTCCGATCCTTGTCGCTAGTAGCAGAATACCCTCCTCCACTCCCCCATTTAGTCGTAAGTCATGAATAAAGTGTTCGTAGAGCTTAATTGTTTTGTTTCATGTTCATATAGAGGCTCCCGAAATCATAGTCCAGGTTACTGTCATTGAAATGTGGGCGGGCATTGCATAGGCCATATAGCGACTCGCTGCGGGCTGGACGGTCCGGGTGTCGAATCCCGGCGAGGGCAAGATTTTCCGCACCCGTCCAGACTGGACCTGGGGCCCATTCAGCCTCCTATACGGTGGGTACTGGGTCCTTCGCGGGGTTAAAGCGGCCGGGTCGTGGCGTTGACCACCTCCCCCTCATCTAGCGCCGAAGTTAAAGAAAGAGTAGACCTTCCCGTTTGGGTCTTCGCGGCCTGTTCTTTAGTGCCATTGAATTAACTGTATAAATGCATGTGCCGTTTCATACTTTACGTTTCTTGTTTATAGCTACTTTCGGTGTATTGTTATTGGCGCGTTTGCATAATCGCGAAAAGCGCCTTTTGGGTTCACTATGCCCATGTGTTTGTGTGTTCTTCCACATGTATGAGCTCGTGTACCACTGGACGGATTTCCGTATTGGGGGATTTTTATGAAAATCTGACAAGAAAATCCAAATTCGGTTGAACTCGAGCTGAAACATTGGGCACTTTGCGTGAAAACCTAAGTACGTGTCAGCGTTGCTGGCGATAGTAAATCTCTTCGGGTGAAACCACGTTAGTCTGTTAGGACAGTCAAGGACGTGTAAACAGCACGGGAACGCGCCACAGTGTTACATTATACAAGCTTGTTTAACACCCAGAAAATTTCGAAATCTCATTTTCATGTGATTTTAATCCTACTCATGATTAAGTCGGCTGATAGTAATAGGAACTTTTAGCGTTGGAAATGAGAGTGACTTAGAAGTTAAGTTTTTAGCCAATATTGCGACAATAAAAACTTGGATTTTTCTTCAACAATACAGCCTGTCGCTTGCTGTATGACGTTTTGAGATGCGTCGTACTGATCTGTTGCTGGACGAGTCAGAGGAACGTGCGATGTTTGCAAGAACTCTTTTACGTGAAAGGGTGTGGGGAGGGGGAGGGGGGAGTTGTTAACTTTCGTTTGGTAAACTGTTCGAGGATATAATTTGCTGTCCGATACAGTTGCCCGTTTTAGCAAGAATGCCATGATTAGAAGCGAGCGAGATCAGGTTACTTATTCTATGCAAGCGTGATACTTCTGGCACATTCAGTGTGTTATTGCCTCTGGATTTTAAATTCATGGCTGTTTTCAAGAAAAATACCGACGGTGCGCGTTTTACATAACACACGCTGTAAGATTGCTCCATGTATCAGCAACGGATTTGCAATCGATAATAACCGATGGCCCATAAACGTCCAGATACCAATTACGTTTCGTACACTTAGCGGGTTTAACTTTTTCTTTGGCCTCAGCTCATGTATTGCAGAGGTCTCACACTTTCGTATACAAAGACCATTACCGGCGGGATAATACAAATGCACGTACGTCTTCTTATGAAGTTTCTTCACATTTTGTCGCCAAAATTGAGGCTCCAGAATATTAAATTTTGCGAAAACCTTGTGGGAGTCGCGCTGTTTTATGCGGATGGGCGGACGTAATGAGGATGTTGGTGGCGTTTGGCAGCCCCCCTCCTCAACCCCCCCCCCCAAAAAGGGCGGAGATGAAAATGGTCGAAACTTTTTATGGACTGTAGAAACGACGAAACCCAAATTGACTTAAACCCAAATTGATAACAGTGATGCACTCTGTCGCCATTCATAGGTCAGGTCAGATTTCATGTTTATGACACCTTTTATATCATTGTGTTCAATTTATTGTACCAACCAAATGCACAGTATGAAATAGATGTGAATGTTAAAGACATAGCTTCAACATAGTTGAAGAATAAAAGACCGACGTGATGTCACTTGCTATATTTTATTTCATTTCTTATGTGCTCAAAATGTTTCGGACATTAATATATCCATCATCAGGAGCTTGCGACTATTCTGTTGAATTACCACATTGGTCGTATTCTTGGTTCGATGCGTGTTGGAGATTCGGTGTGGTTGGGTTGGAGTGTTGCAGGCTTCAGGCTTCAGCCTGCAACACGGATCTCCAACACACATCGAACCAAGAACAAAACGACCAATGTGGTAATTCAGCAGCGCAGTCGTAAGCTCCTGATGATGGATATATTAATGTCCGAAACATGTTGAGCACGTAAGAAGTGAAATAAAATATAGCAAGTGACATGAAGTTGGTCTTTTATTCTTCAACTATCACAATGATGCAGGTCCATTAAACATAAGATAGCTTCAGCATGTTTCGGTACAAGTTTGTCGTCATCAGGGAGCACAGTGGCAAGGTATAAAACCAGTGACCATTGATAAGCTATTATTTACATGATTCCACAGTCTGAAGTAGGCTCTGTTGTTGATGTCAATTATGTGTAAAAGGTACAGCTTGTACAGTTTCAAGAACTTAAAATTTAAAATATGATTAAAACATTTCTTAGGTAATTGACACCAACAGCGGAGCCTACTGCACATTGTTGAGCCTTGTAAGTTACAGCTTATCATCGACGGTTGGTTTTAAACGTGGGATACATGTTGGAGCTATGTCTTTTTTATTCAGTCATGTTTAATATTGTGCATTTGGTCGCTACAGTAAATTGAATACGATGATTTAAAAACACAAGGAATGAACAACCGTAGGAATAAGCTTTTATGCCATTTGAAACTGCCTCCACCAGCAGATGAGCATGAACGTTGTTTGGACCAATCACAGTGACGTGTGAACTGGTTGGTCGCAGCTGCTGTGTTGGCGAGAACGGGAGGCAGAAGGAAATGAAACTAGGCCGACAACGTACGTGTTTTAGAAAAATATTTATTTATTGGGTTTATCAGACCGCAGCACAACATTGTTGTGATGACGGGTGTTTACACCGGTTGTTGAAATAATTAGGTTGCAGAATTGGGCCCTGTGACGTGAAGAATTCGGGTTAACGCTGAAAAATTCCAGGACTACATCATGCTGCGTAGCCGCTTAAAGTGGGCGTCACACCCACTCAGCGTGTTGCTTACTTGCGAGTAGCGTGTGCCATTCAGATTGCTCCATAAGCAGAAATCGGCACGCTTGAGATCTGGTGATCGCTGAGGCCACAAACCGGCCCGCATCATGTCCATCGGTGTTGGTAGTGGCAGCTGAACAAGTGCTTTACATATGAGGTACAATGAGTGACACGATCTTTACATTTATTTTATATACTTATAATCACCATGTGTTCATAATAGCTTACGGTATGCTACCAACACGTACCAATCATTACTGGATGACAGGTACCAGGAAACGTCCAAGTTTTCCGGCGGTTTTTATTTGCTTGACAACAGGGCGATGAAGATATTCGGACTTGGAATTATAAAAAATGCATAAAATCCTGAAAACCTAAAGTGAGGACACTCCTGTGTAGACCCAGAAATAGGTGGGAAAGTAATATTAAACTGGTTCTTAAATCAGGCGTGAGGATGTAGGCGGGATTCATGGAGGTAAAGTTACTTGCTGGTGATGGGTGTGAACGCCGTAATAACCAGAGGTGTACAAATCTCGGACGACTGTATAGTGTTCTCTTGCTCCAGATATTTTTGCATCCCCCCCCCCATTGCATACCCGTGCAAAAAGGTGTATCATTTTACATGCGCCGAGCAGAAAGCGCCAGATAACAGTGCGATTCCACAGGTCACTCCAGAACTGTGAGTCCTCGGTATGTAACTTCCTTCGCGTCATCTAGGTAATCGTCTTTAGCATTTGAAGAACGCCTGCTTTGTGGACGTAGTGCCGTTATTTATAGGTTTCAAATTTTTAATTGTGCTGTGAACAAAATGGGTAAGAATCATCTTAGGGTCATTTGAAGTTTTATTTCAGCGTTGCACACATTTCCCCAAAATTCGAAGTGCCAGAGGGGTGACAAGTATTAGGCGCCGTCTTACAAAATTTAGTGGCCCGGGTTTGCATGCACCTGTGGGTTATTATTGCACGTTTATATCGTCTTTGATGTGTTCTTCGATTGATCCATCGTAAGCAAGGTTTGCTATTGTCCGATGGGCAGTGTTTACTTGAAAAATCCAAAACTTGTTTACCTTCTGCGTTGATATAAAAGATTGTTTAAAATAAAAAGAAAATAACGTTCATTCAGCATTGTGTGCGCCATTGTAAATGCAAAAGAAAGGTCAGGTACAGTAATATACAGTACTCGGTTCATACAGTGTAAGTTCTTTTTAATCGATCTTCTCTTCAGACCTTAATTGTTGGCAGTTTTGAATGGAACGGGGGTTTCTTTATTCAGCTTTCCTCCGCGCTCACCCCACCCCACCTCACCACTCTAACCCTTTTTGTACTCCAGCGCGCCTATGCGAATTGTATGAAGGGTTTCTTCCCTTTTATGGTGGGAAAGGAAGTGACTGTGATAGAATTTTTGTCTGCGTTGTAATGCGAGAGCTAGCAGACAGATAAAGGTTGGCACTTAATATCGTGCCACATTTTAAACTAAAAATGGGGTTTCACAGTTGGTACTCAGAGCGCGCAATGAGATTACTGTCTGATATTTTGTATGTTGCTCTTTTACACTGTGCACCGTGTTCGCAGAATATACCATTTGGGCGTTAGAAATGCTGGGAAACTACTAGTCACGCATTCATTTTTGCCTGCATTTGCCCGTGTTTGAAACAACACCCGATTTTTACGGCCACAGCGAGCTTACGTTTTCGCAGTTTTCGGATTGTTTTCACGTGGCCTTGCCTTCGTTTTTCTGTTTGTGACATTAAGCCAGGTCTTTTGTAAGGCTGTTGTTGATCAGTCGGTGACCTTCTTTTGAGTTCGTGCCTCGTGTAGTGGAGTTTTCCGACCCAGAAGAAGACAGTCAACTAATATACTTGTGAGGATCGTAACTTGTAACTCGGAAGGGATGCGTGTAATTTGTGTTCGTGTTCGAATTTCGGTGGCCTTTTCTGTCAGAAGGCTTGCATTAAGACTGCAGTATTTTAGAATCTGGCACTGTATAGTCTGGTAGACCGTTGCTAACATTTCAAAGAAACATCCTACCTCCATCATCAGGGTTCAGGTCCCATCCCTGTTGATACATGTCGTATGTTACCGAAACACATGCAGCCGCATACCAGGCCACACAGTGTCACATTTCGCAACATCTCTCATTATTCATCGCCGTCACAACTCATATACGATTCGTTTTTGCCATGACTTCTGTCCCTGGCTGTAGACTGAAGGTTGTGAAACTTGGTGGACCCTCCGTCATCGTAAGAGTAGAACGTACGCAGTGTGTGTGTTTTTAACTTCGGACCAAGTGTTGCAGTTGATTGAATAACAGGTCGCGGGGTTTGAACCGACAATATCCGTGGCGTTCCTCACTTCCTTAAAACATGGCAGGACAGTAGCTACAAATATTCACAGTCGTAACCAACTCGTTGTAAAAGCTGGTTATGATTGTTAATCTGTATAGATACTGTATTTGCTTCACCAAGAGGATGTTTCATGTAAGATATATAAATGGCTGGACACTACCTCTGATTAGATCACGACCCTTTACTGCCGAATCCTTTCCATTTCATTCATCATCCCATCGTTGAGACCTCCAGACTGCACCAAACGCTATTAAGAAAATCGTTACGTAAATAAATAAAACGCGGCACTCAGAAGGATATTTGGATTTAACGAGAGAATAAGCAACAGGAGAATTAGGGAAATTGCGTAATTGGGGGAGTGGTTTGGCTGCTTAATTCGTCCTTTTAAACACAAATTAATTACGGTGATGAAGTGAAGATGGATTAGGTGGACGAGGCGCGTAGCACGCATGGAGGTATCCTTGGTCGAAAGCATGAAGAAAAGGGCTCCATTACCATAAACCTTCGAGTACGTGACAGGATGGGATTTAAATCGGGGTTAAAGAAACTGTTTATGGAGCTGTGGACTGGATTCACATGTCGCAGGAGGGACCATTGGTTGGCTGTTGTGTAGACGGTAATGAACATTCAGGATCCATAATTTTCTTGATTGGTTGGGCGAATATTAGCTTCTGAGTAAGGAATCTGTCCAGAGGATTTCATATTGCCATATGACGACTTCCAGCAATGTGTTTTGGCTTGCGTGTGTGCAGAGAACTGTGGTGTAGCTGTGTGCAGGTTACTTTTCATTCTTTGGCCTTTCACTAGTGTCGAGAGATGAGCGAGCTCTCGTGTTATGAAGCATCAGGAACCGCAGCTTTTACTTTCACCTTTGCCTGGAATTTAATTTGACAGTCATTTGACCCTGGTTGCATGTCCGTTGTATTGCGATTGCAAACGTAGGTACTCTTCTCTTTGTAGGAGCGTGCACTGTGTTCAGATATTAGAATGAAAATTAGTCGGGGCTAAAGCGTCAGGAGTGCGAAGCTCTGTTTACTTTCATTGTTAAGAATGAGTGGGGCTGTACCTCCATCATCATTTATGCCTTCATGACGTGGCATTTGCCCTTTTAACGGAGTCGTGTTAGCAGAGTGAGTGAGCGACTGGATACGGCGAGATTCTGAATCCCCCGCAGAGGGAGGCATTCTTGATCGAAGCATCGTAGCCACATCTTGGTCCACCCGGCGTCGCATCCATTGGGAGCAAGGCGTTCTTTTCCCAGGATTAATGACGTCTGAGCGCGAATATGATTTGCTAGTGCCAAGATTAGGAATATGTGGAGCTCCTACTCCCCCTTCATAATATGGCATGTAATAGGATGTTCACGCCTCGAGTGTAACAAATATGTCTCGCCGTATATCTGCGCAATTCATGCATTTAAAACAAATTAAATTGGCTTAAAGGAAAACGGTCATTAAATTTTCTAACGCATTCGGTTGGATTTCCGGCTGGGTTCGTACTCTCCTTATCGAGGTTTTTAAGGTTTCTGTATTTGCAGACACATATCTGTAATACCTTAAAAACGCTTCTCATTATACTATTATACCAGAGGCCCATAAGTTTTTTTTGTTTTAACTCTAGGACCTACCTCAAAATTCAAGGCGCCAGAAGGGTGACATGAAGCAAGATGCATGTTGAGGACCCACAAACATCGGGCGCTGCGGAATACGGTTCGGCCGCCACAGCGACCTGGCGACTGGGGATTTGTGCATCACTGTTTTATACGAAATGTTAGCGTGCGTTGTCTTCGTGTTCTTTTCGAATACATTTGGTGTGGAAGATTTTCACTCAAATTGTCTGTTCTTTTGAATTTTGTTCCTGGTTAATCGATTTGACCCCCCCCCCCATCCTTTTACATACGTTAATTTAGGGGAACACAGATTCCAGATTAATGTCGCTCTACTAGCGTCTGCAGTTTTGAAGTGGTTGCCAGATTTTTTTGTAAAATTTGTGGACACTGGCGTTAAGTAAATGTGAAGTATCTCTGTGCTCAGTTAATCACAAGGTTCTGAAGATCTGTGGCGGAGTGGAGGTATAAATCCACACCGTGTTTTAGACTTGTCACTAAATGCAGGTGTGTGGTCACCTACACGCATTATTGGCACGATGTGTGTGAACTTTATTTCATTACCTGCGGGCCTTAGTAGTGTACTGAAAATGACAGGACTTAGCGAAATGTGGATATTTAGTGTAAAGTGTGTGACCTAATTGCCGCCCGCACTGTTCCTGTTGGATGATAAATATGTTGCAGGCAAGGTGCTGGAACAGAAACGTTTGGTCCGACCGCCGTAATTTGAAAGCACAAAAAAGAGACTTCGAAATGTGTATGCGTGAATGGGGGGGGGATTCTTTTGTGTAGAATTTCAGCGATAGTGTTCGTGTCCGAGGCGTGGGAACCTCAACAAAATCTGCAGCACACAACATCGCGCTGCTATTTATAACCCGTGCTTCCAGAAAGGGGTTTCATTCTATGGCTTGTCTAACAGCTTGTCCCAGCGTAAGATAAAGTAGCACATTCGTGAGAAACCGATCCTCAGGCATTGTATGCTTTTGTGGCGGTGTTGACGTAGGGCTGTGGTTATGAATTATTACACATTTATATTCATAAATCATAGCAGTGCACATTTTGATGTTTATTGGTTCCGGAAGCTGACAGATAATTACAATTAATTGCATTCGATATTTCTTTCCTTCTACGTCTTGATCCTTGTCTACACGTACTCATTGTAGGCGAACAGGTTGTTGCCTTTGATCACACTGATTGACACACACACACACACACATACACGCTCGATAGTACTCCCCTGGACAAGGGATCGGCCCGTCGCAGTGACCTCTACCTGGTAACACACATCACTCACAAGAGACAGATATGCATCCCCCGGCGGGATTCGAACCTCCAATCCCAGCAAGCCAGCCTTAAACCGCGCGGCCACTGGGACCGGCTACTTTTCGATGGTGAGATGCATTGGAATTTATTTCAACTTCTGCAAGCATAATAATGCGTCAGACGAGCCATGTATCACATTCTTTGATCATGTGTCGTGTTTGAGACTTTAGTGCTATCCGCAGCTGTGTACACGAATCGCATAAACATATTACTAACAGGTTCGCTAAGGGAAAGGTAGAGGTAAAGGTAAAGTCCATGTGTCCGTCATGAAGGCATATAGGGGGAGCAGAGGTGTAGGTTCACTTATTCCTAACCTCGACACTAGAGGGAGGTAAGGGTCAGTTTCACGCCCCTGCAGGGAAAGAGCCCCAGTGCCCATTGAACAGGATTCTGGCTGGGTCCCACAGCCGATGGATGTTTTGAAGAAGATAAATCTCTTACCCTGCCGTGATTCGAACCCTTGGTCGTCCAACTCGAAGCCTAGTTACTACACCGAAGTATTTCTGTGAGTACGGCGGAAAGGTCGTGCATGTGAAGTCGCTCATGCATCCCGAAGCAACGGAAAAAAAGTCCCATGGGTGTACCGTTTTCGAACCCCCTCGAGCTGTTTGTATACCCGTCTTTTCACGATGAAGAGTGTTAGTCTCCTGCCTGTCCCGGCGGAGGCCCGGGTTCGATTCCAGACCATTCCTGTCGGAATTTATGGTGGACAAAGTGGTACTAGGATAGTTGTGTCCCCGAGTACTTCGGTTTCCCCTGTTAGTGTCATTGTACTCACGCGCCATATTCATTCATTCATCACCGACGCTTTGTCCGCTTAGCAGTTGAAATCGTCGTTAAGTAACACCCTCGTTGTTACCTATATCCCCTTCCACTCCCGTAGCCTTTTTCATATGAGTGGCCGTAGTGCTGATGATTTGGGGTGAGGTAATATGTCAGTGGACGGCTGACTGGGAACAGAATAGCAGACACAGCGATGGCATTCCTTTAGCGCTGTAATCCGTCAGATTTCGTCCCCTGGCCTAGTCAAAGAATTCCTCACCTTTGACGTAAGAAACAGGTTCATTGCCATATTCACAAGAGCCTCTCAACAGTCCCTAACCTGCCGCACGTCAATCCAGACGACACCCTCACGCTGTTCCCGTAAGATTCTTTGGAACACTTCTCTCTTTTCTTCCTAAAGTCTTGCAGCGGTCTCTTCATGTTTCGATTTCCTCGGCATCCCAGTCGTCATCCACTTGACACGTCATGCAGCCTCGTCACACCCCACGTATTCAGTCTGTCACTGTGTAAATGTATCTCACTCCCTGTTCTTGTTTTACGCAATACGTGCTCGTAAAGATTGTAGAGCCCAGAGGTAACTGTATGTACTACCTACTCTTAACATCATGCGGCTGCATTTTTCCACAAGCAGAGTGTTTATGCGTTTCGCATGATAGACTACGCGGCGATTATTTCTTACACAGCATTAGTCGATTGCATTTTATAATGGGCACGCACTGTGTTCTTTTTGAGAAAGCAAAGTAATTGTTATATATACTTTAGGTGAAAGTTGGTCTTTAAAGGTTAAACATTTATAAGATCAAAACACGGCCGGTGGATGCCACCGTGTCTGCCATGTGATGACCATTACGTTGTGTACGAGGTACTACAGTTGTGGGTTTTGGCGAGGCTTGGTCGTAGCTGTTAGTGGTTACTAAGTTCTGTCTAGCCCGAGACTCGCCAGAAGATGCACATGACGAAGGAAGGGGGAGGGGGGGGCTATTGTCGTTACAGATATTTTGGCATAGAATTATGTGGGTCATGTAAACAGTGCCAGGTGAGCTAAACCCATCCATCCAGACCAGGCTGTGTGGTGGGTGTGGAGCCCGACAGACGGTCGGCGTCTTGTGCCAAAACAGACGTCCAAGTCGGCGCCTATAAGGCGTCTGTATTTCCGCCACCTTTGTTTTGCGACGTACATTTCACCCACTAGCATCAGTCTTCTAGCGTATGACATGGGAGAAAAGGCTTCTCAGTGCCGCAGAATATTCTGACACGTCAAGGCTGACGGACTGCTATCGGAACTTACCTGCTGAGCAGGATACTAGCACGTGGCTGTTGTGCAGAATGCATACGCCTAAAATCACAGTTGTTTTGGGCGCTTGTGCGGATCAGAAGCGCAGCTTTCCGCTGTTCGTATCTTGCGATGTAGGGCCGGTGTGCGAGATGACAGAAATTGGATAGCATGAACCGAAATATAGAAGCGCTTGTAATATTCTTACCACATCGGGTTCGATTACCGGTGTTCTATTCCATCTAGTATGTACAAACAGCGTAAGTCGTAGCGTAGCGTAAGGAAATATTCCGAGGACTGATGTGCGGGGTGGAGCAAAAAGTCACGACACAAGAGAAACAGCGAGTGTCATGTGACTTGCGTCTTCTTGCACACCCGCGTGGATGAATGCTGGTGTTCTGATTCATGCCGCCACGTTTAATTATCCTGCTCGCCAGCAGTTAAATATCGAACAGCAATGTGTCTTACTAAATCTTTGTCTGCGAACCTCATCTTACTCCGTACATAGCCAGGGCATAAAGCACGACCAGGAGCTACGAGAGATGCATACCGAAATTTCGTCGAAAACCCTGGAGGGAAGATGCTGTTTCGGATTTCTGGTCATGGGTGGGACGTTAATATTAAAATTGATCTCTCATATATTCGAGGTCCATAAAAGACCGGCAGGTTGTTGACTAGCTTCGCCACCGTCAGAGTCTCAAGGTTTCGGCTGTACTGTGTTAGTTGACCGTATGATCTCCGTTGGTTGCTATAACCACCTTGCATGGGCTGCGTACCACTTGGGGCACATTTAGACGAAAATTGAAGATGAATAGTACCTTATTTCAGTTCTTCTTCATACCTCACAAAGAAAACATTGTTTACGTTATAGAAACCAATCGCTTAATGTTGCATAAGGAAATAATATTTATTTATTTATTGTGTTTATTACCTGAGACACATGACTACACTGTGTGGGCAAGTTGTGCAATTTTTTATATATTAAACCTCATAGTAAATGTAGTTTCGGCTGGAATTAAAAACAAATCGAACGTTGTTGCCCCACTTGTACCCACCATGTATGTCATAATATATTTGAGATGCCTCATTTTCACATTCGTTTTATAAACGGGTTGGTTGAGGATCGTAGCAAGAGAAGAACCCATGAGCGCTGAGACGTATTATAATTAAATATCTTCAGGCCTACGTTTTGTGTATTCATTAATGGCTATTTAACAACGCTATCAGTGTCGTGGACTGCATGACATCTAATAGCGGAGCGAGTGGTTAATAATGATTGGGGAAGGAAGTGGATTGAAATGTTTGTGGCTTATTTGAGGTACAGTCTGCGTTTTCCTGGGGTCATAGACCGCGAATAATCTGGATAGAGGGTTTTGGATGTTTTGATTTGAACCAGAGACCTCAAGAGTACGAAACAACGTTAGTTTTCCTGCTGTAAGATGCTGAGATTAAAATACGTGTGGGCAAGAAATGAGCGACCCCAGTCTTATGAATGACTTGCTTTTAAAGGGAACATTATCAGTACCCGCTTCCTGTCAGAACCAGCAATGATAGTATTCAGTTTAGTTCTTTGTGACGTTGGTAAATCTCTCCAGGGGTCTGCTTTGTGACCTGAAACGACTACGCGTCGTGCATACCCCCACCATTCATCGTTTTAAGTGTTGATTTAACGTGTAGAAACGTTGGCGTTTTTGTAGTCAGTGTCCTAGTGTCACTTGCCCGTTGTCGGAACAACGTACTGTATGTGGACTGAATGTGCTAATTGGCGTAGTTGCATAGAGACGCCTGGTAAGTAGCAGAGAGATTTTGCCGGTATGAAAGTTTCTGTGGACTTGTCTTGCTGCAGTACGAGCCGACTGGCTGGCTATAAATTGCCCTTGGCCAAAGCGAATCTTACGTTGGAAACGGGACGGCGTCCAAGAATTCGAAAATTATAGTTCGTTTAAATGAACACTGGTGTCATTTTTGGGATTTCGAGTAACTTCATTTATTTAGCGCGGATTCTGGTGGAAGGGTCGGACACTTCGTCCGTCCAGTCGGGCCTGTTCTGAATTGCCTTCACGGCTGCCGCTTTTAGGATACTTAACATACCTTATGATGAGACATACGAGTATTTGTGCGAAGTTTGTTCGGTTCTGCATTCATACCCTGAGCATTTCAGTGACAGTCGGGGGATGGGAAAAATCATACGTACGGCTAGCATTTATACGCCTGTTTGCCTTCATGGACGTTGAGATTTAGTGGTACGCAGCTCACCGAGCGGTAACGCGCCTACCCGGAAGCCATGATCATCGCCACCATCACCACCTGTTCTGTTTTGCAGGAGGTCCATAGCCTCCGGGGTTTACTAGTTGCGTCCCTCGGTAACTTTTCAGATAACAGCTGTGTATCAGTTGCGTCCTGGGCTGCCCAGGGTCAGAGCACTAGTTGCGTCCTTGGTCACTTTTCACGTATAACAGTTGTGTACCAGGCTGTTGAGGGTCACTCGAGTAATAGTTGCGTCCCGCGGTCAGTTTTCAGCTGTAACAGTTGTATATCAGTTGTG
>Ga0131853_10003775_pt1 | contig 27247 bp, 19 predicted proteins | sample TergutLab28metaG_FD_92764 | JGI IMG/M metagenome (GOLD analysis project Ga0131853, IMG submission 92764) | Labiotermes labralis P1 segment gut microbial communities from Petit-Saut dam, French Guiana - Lab288 P1 (version 2) (version 2) | ecosystem: Host-associated > Arthropoda: Insects >...
GAGTGGACCCCGTTCCAGACCCACTACTACTCAGAAAATCTGGTAGCGCCGGGGATCGAACCCGGGACCTCTGTATCTGTAGCCAGAAACTCTGACCACTAGACCACAGAGGCGGTCCAACCCAGGCATTAGACGGGGTAAATGGCCACGTTCACGCCCCGGCCGCTTTACCCTCCGGGAAACCCCCCTCCCCTCCCCGGTACCCATTGAATGACAGGTTGAATGGGCCCAGAGCCGTTTCGACGTTTCGAAGAGGAAGAAAATCACTTGCTCCTCCCGAAAATCAAGAATTCCTTCGACGCTCACCCCGTAGCCTAATCACCGAATTGTTAATCTGTATTTCAATTATGTACACGGTAATAAGAAAGGGTGATATGCGTAGTAAACAGTCGTAAATTACCGTGTAGGCCTAACAGTGACGTAAGGAGCGGCTAGGAACATACCTGCGCGTATTTTGATTTTCTGCAACCGGACAATAAGCTCCGTTCTCTAACTGCGACTTTCAGGAACACATCTCCAACGACAAACGATAACTTCCGTTGGTATTCAGTAATGGTGACCATTGCCTATCTTCATTGCTAAAAACGCAGCGATGGTCAACCTTAAACAGTAAACAAGGCAAGCTATTTATGTATAACGTAGTACTGAGGCGCGTTCGCGTAACAATTTTGCCGTGCGAAAGCAAGAAGTATTAAATACTGTGAGTGTGTCTCAGTAGCCTTAGTTATGCATCATGCAAAGTGTATGCGCCGTATTATATTGTTCATTTATGGCCTGTTTGTCTCTGCCATATTTTTCCAAATCATCTCCAAAACGGCACGATTTTCAGGAAAAAAAATTGCAAAGTAACAAGTGTGTTTTGATTTTCTCCACAACGCTTGTCCGAAATATCTTTCATTCTAAGAAAAATACTGCGATATACTACCATAAAAGTATGTAGGTCTTCATGTAAAGTTCCTGTTACTCTTTTCAGATTTGAATGGAATTTGAACTTTCTAGGAGGACTTTCGAAAAATACTCAAACGTCAAATTGCATGAAAATCCTTCCAGTGGGAGCCGAGTTGTTCAACGTGCACGGATGGGCAGAAAGAATGATGAAGCTAAGAGTCGCTTTCCGAAATTTTGCGAAACAGCCTAACAAATGTAATAATAGTCAGGTTAGAGCTCTTCGGTGTGACACCGACAAGGTGGGCCTACCGACCATCGGGAAACTCTCCCCTGTACCGGTCCATGAGCCAGAAAAGGGTACCAACCGGGACATGAAAACCTGCGAAATTCAGAACAAAGGATATCAGTACCGAATGTTGTGATTAAGGGTCTGATAAGCCTGATTAATAATCGGGATATCCCGGGTTCATATTTTGGCCCGGACGCTCACTACTGTTTTCTTCTTTTTCTTTGTCTTATTCCCTCCAAGCAAATCGGCCAACATCACTTCCTTCCACGCCGCGCCATGACTCAGGCAATTAGAGGGCAGCGTCTTACCTTGGAAAGATGGGTTCAATCCCAGGCCAGCCCATGTAGGATTTGTGGCGGACAAGGTTTTTCTGTAAGCACTTCGGTCTTCCCCTGTCAGTATCATTCCACCAACGCTTGATTGACATCTTCAAATTGTCCACCATCGGTTCTATATATTTTTAACAACTAACAACGTCTTTAAATAAAACACTCCTCCCTCTTCCCCTATATTTCTCTTCTCCAACCCTTCTACATCTGTTCCGGCACATTATTTACTAACTACCTCACTATCAAATTCTACGATCATCGATAGCATCGATTAATTAACAAAGAATAAATAGTAATGTGATCTGATCAGCGAGGACAAACACGAAACTTGCTGCTTGCCCTTCAGACAGCATTACAGCGCAAGACGAAGCGAATTAAGGCGCAAAGCACATGCAGTACCCAAAGCGCCTTACACGGAACGGTCATACCGGTACGTAATATGTTTTGTCTTTCTGTCTTAGCACTTTGCAGTAATGAAACAACAGCTATGGAGCGCGGTCCTCATTGTGTTGGTCACGTTGATGCTGTGTCGCAGTCAAGCGGAGAAGGCCCTGTCCGTGGAAGAGACCACGACGGTCATCGCGGGCCTACAGCAATACTTCCGGTCAGGATGCGTGTTCTTCCTCTATTCTAACGTTCGAACGGATTACGGTGAGCTTGCAGTGGTGTGTCAAAGGTTACTTCCCATACTAGCAACGATCTACAGCTACTCAACAGGTCAAAATGCGTTCACTTTACATTTCAGTAGGCTATAATTCACTAATAAAACACGCATAGAGGTAACTTTGTGCTTAAATCGTTGCAAATAGCTCAAGAAGAGTGAAATATAACAATGCGATAAATAGTGTAATTCATTGTTCCTAGGCCTGTGGTCTTCGGAACTATAAAATTTTTGTTAGCTATGTAGTACTGTACACAAATCATAGACTGTTTAAAGACAATGTACCTACAGCGGCTGTTACTGACCGTACAATGACGTCAGATGATTCCTTTCCGTACTGGGAAGGAAGTGGTTGTGAGGTAATTCATGACATTGTCTCGGAATTTGCCAAGACGGACTAAGGCAAACCACAAAAAATGTACGCCGGTGTAAAACTCAGTAGTCGAGCCGGATACCTTCAGAATACAAGCCGGAAGTGTTACCGCTTTTTCCATCCCCATCGATTTACGTAAGAATGTATTCATGACACATACCGCGTGGCGTACCATACTTCAGGCGCTTATTCGCCATTTTCTCACTGGACAAGTCCGGATTAAATCAAACCGTAGCAACGTAGGAATTCAAGTAGACAAATTTGCACTGGGTGGGCCTTTCTCAGTGTATTTCGATGTTCCCCTGTCAGTCACCATTCTACAATTGTTCTGTATTCACACTTTCGTTTAGCACCGATATTATACAGTATGTACAGTCTAGAACAGAGGCTTCAAGCACGCGGCTCGCTAGTTCGTTTTTGAGGATCTTGTTATGATCTTATTCTAATTGTGGAAGATTTCCCGGCTCAGGGTAAATTATTTTTAATGTAAATAATTAAAAATATTAGTCATGGGCCAAAAATGCTGAGAATATTCCCTAACTCTTTTCTAGGAACCGTGTAGCTATTTTACTAGCATGGAGTCCCACGAGGAAAAGAAGAACGTGTCTCATATTCGCGGATCTCTTGCTGAAAATGGCTACCCTGCGGCTGCGCATTAAATTTAGTAACTAGAATATTTCGTTTTTGTTGCTAAAGTTGTGAAACGTTCTCAACCGTGTGCTTAAGTTTAAAAAAATACTTAATTACTTTATTGTTGAAAATGACGGGCGGCCAGCCTTAATTTCCAAAGCCATCCGTTTGAGGCCGCGATTACAGACACTGTTGACATTGTTAAATAAACTAATTTAGAAATGTACAGACGTTACTTTACAACAAATTATTTTATTTTACAGTCGAAATATTAAACATTGCCACATGTTTTACACTCAGCCTCACTGAAATAGTCAATAATGACCATTTTACTTAGAGACAGTAAATGTCAGACAAATTATTTCACACGACTTCGTCTATCATTTTAACAGCAAAAATTCATTCTGGGGAACAACACTGCTCTAATTTTTAAACAAAACTGTTTGCGCGGACTAGTAAGAATTAAATTTGTGCTGAGCAAAATAACCCAGTAGGATAGAGGTTGCTGTTGTTTTATTCCAGTGACACTATCAAGAATTGTTAATGAACAAAGATGCAAATTAAAAAGAAGTTATGTACTTGGGTTTTTCCGATGTAATTTCACAGGTGTGATAAGGTTTCCTTCGTTTGACCTGGTGGGCGTTGTCGATAATAATGATAAAAGTTACCCAGCGAAAAAAACATATTTTTAAATACCTTATGTTGTTTTGAATGATTCAGCCACATTCAGAAAATCTAATTCATCAACGACCCTTCAAAAACATTTTATTTAATTCGTTAATTGATTCATATGAAGCAACAGAGCCCCTTGAAGAGACCACGCCCTTTCCATCAATATACCTTAATATGCTAATTGAATATACAAGTTTAGACCATAAAATTAAGTTTATTTTGCAACATTTCATTGTTTAACTGTTTACACTAAAACCACAAGCCGTAGAATATTGTACTGGCGTATCTAGGCGTGCATTATTATTTTTTGTTATCTGTTATGAGAGAAAAGCACAAAATTGTTTAACATCCAAACAATAGCTTGCCTGTAGAGAGCATTATTACGTAAATAATAACATTATTTGATCAATAAAATACCTTAACATTTTGACAGAAAAACAAATATGACATTTGAAAAGAATTGAAAATGAATGGCGATGTAAGCATAAACTTTTCTACAAAATAATGAAAATGACTCACAAATACTAAAACAAAATTGTTATATCACAACCTTCATTATCGCGCTTTTAATTTCTAAGATGCAGGAAAAAGCTTCTTCCATGCAGATTTGCAAAATTTACGGAAATCTCGTTGCATTACCTTGCAGAGCTACGACATGAAGCGATGCTATTTCGTCTAAACAAGAAAATGTCTTACAGCGGGGGTACATGCGCAGCCATTAATGTTGGCAGAGAAGAAGCATCTCTTGAACATTTAAGATGTCAGAAGAACCGGCCTGTCAATGTTTTAACATCCGACGATCAAACTGTCAGGCTGTCTCTGATGAAGGTAAGCAACTGGTACGATTCACATACGGTATTTAATAAGCATAAGCTGCAATAAAAATGCAACACGCAAGCATAAATAAAAAATATGTATATTATTTTAGTTGGGAAGTGCCTAGTGTTAAGAGCGAAAAGACGTAATTGCAGACAAGGTGTTCAGATCCATGTTTTACGGAATATTACGCAGTGACAACTGGTAGATATATACCGACATTTCGGAGTCGCTTGCTGCCTCTATCTTCATGGTCCACATAATCCAAGGCTATATGGACGCTGGTGTAAAAAGCTCAAGGAAAAATGCCAAGTGGTGTAGGTGCAGAAGTGGACAGTCTACGTCTGCAGCTATTTATCATTCGACATAGTGACCACTTCTAAAAGACTTCTATATCCATCAACATCGCCACGAGAAACTCGAATTTAGCAACAGGCTGTTGGTTTAGGCTTTACATTAACTCGGCGCAGGACTGTGTCCCACGCCAGTAGATGTGAATACGAAAACAAATATTATCTGTGCACTGTTTGTCAGACTTGAACGAAAAATGTTATAGTGTGGAAATTATTTAGGTAAATACGCGTAGTTTCAACCAGTAACAGTTAATAAAAGCTTTCATACAAGATGCAAAAATTATTGATTTTGGTGCTGAACTAAGATCCTAATGTATCAAGCAGATGGTTTCCTCATCTAGTCTGTATGTAGCCGGTACACAATTTCAATATCTGTAGGGCAACAGGGGTTATTTTTGTTTTCCGTGGTTTCCATCAGGCCCTGTAAGCTAAAGCTGGGACATGTATTGCTGCACCCTATTCGCCATTCATAACCACCCGCCTGCCTACAATCCTACAGTGAGCGAACCAAACAATTCCACATGATAAGGTACTCATTGAGAAATGCTGTAAAATACCGTTTTAGTTCCGAGGCAATAGGCATGCACTTTTCTGCCGTTTCCTTTCTCACCTGACGTCACAGAAAAAAATTGTACCCAGAATTTAAAAGAAGTTCCGGGAAGAATTTATGAGGCCTGGTTTCCTTCAAGTACAGCAAAGTTACAAACGTGGGACAAACCCAACAAATATTTAATCTAAATTTAATAGTCATACAAATTATTAATATGGATCGTGATAGCTCAGTCAGTATAGCGACTCGCTACGGGCTGGACGGTCCGAGGATCGAATCCCGGTGGAGGCGAGATTTTCTGCACCGGTCCAGACAGGCCCTGGGACCCACCCAGCATCCTATACAAGGGTACCGGGTCTTTCCCGGGGGTAAGGCGGCCCGGGCGTGGCGTTGACCACCCACCCCATCTACAACGACGTTAAAGAAAGAGTAGAGCTACACCTCTAGTCCCCCTCTGGGCTTCGTGGCGTGATCTAGGGTGATATTACTTTACAAATTATTAATCATAACGTAATGTGTAATTCTGGCTAATACAGAATCCGGCTATATTAAATTATTCATAATAAGATTTACTAGTTCGCACCTTCACCACACCTACGATTTACACGCCAACAAAATTTGTTGACCTGTTTATGATCTACCTCCACACAAATTACTTAGTCCTTGGTTTATAGATAATCATCATTGAACAGAAACACATAATTCGCACTGCTGCCAATGTTACTGTATTTTTGCAGTAAATTTTGAATCGCATGATGTGTTTTACAGAGTCTGCGGATTCCGTTCTTCTGGGATATGATAATGCCTCAAGGTGTAACAGGTCCTAGAGCCTGGGACCTATTAACCCTAGAAACTAGAACGTATCAATCCTTGAAGATGAAGGCAGCGTTATAGTCTCGAAGCACACAATCTCCAGCTTTGTCTCTGCGAAAACCTCAAAACTCGCATTTTAAACATTTCATCTGTTAATATTTGGCCAATTAGCACAGCATTACAGTTGTCAAACAACAGACAGGGAAACCAATAGTGGTCTTTTGAGACGTCGTAAATGTCCAAGTCGTCCAGCAAAGACAATTCTGGGAGTGACAACAGATAATTGCATTGCTAATCACTTTCTTACGAATGGTGAAGCCAACAGATTTACGGCGTCTATGGTGGCTAGTTTGTTGTGGTCGTAACTAAACTCTGTTGTTTAGTGTCTGATAATGATGCGCCAGTTGGCCAGCAGGCCGCTAAATCTGTTTTTTATTGTATTCCAGATGGCGGTACACAGAGATTTCGCACGTTCAATATGGTTGTTGCTCATGAATGCAGAAACAGGAATGGAAAAGTTTTTTACTGATATTGACGTGCCAGTTGACAGTGAATTGCTTGTGGCACATCGCCAGGAAAATGACGTCCGATTGACAGAAGTGTACCGAGTGAGAGGAGGTTACCCACTGCAGGTACATGCGTTTGGCACCGTTAGTGGCCGGGACAACGCATTGAGTTCTACGAACATAAACTTCTATAGCCGGAGAAACAACTTGCAGGGACTCATCATGCAAGCTGCTACGACCGAAGTAAGCTTGTCTCAGTTCCGACATTACCCCGGCTCCAATGATGCATTGTAGCTTAACCTTTAGACGCCTAATGTCAACTATAGTGGTCGTACCGCACCGCTTACCTCTAAAGTTGCATTTTATATATTTATTCAACACATATAGGTACTGAATATTTTAAATATGGTATATACTCTCCGTTTTTTTCTCTTCAAAATGCAGTTTGTTTCTTAATTTAACGTATTTGGTTCCTGTGTTATTCACATTTTATATACAGGGTGTGCTAAAATTTAAAAAAAATAATTTCGGCGCCAAAAGGTTAAATGCATATCGAATCCACTGCCTTTCGATGACACTACCCACAACTACAGGGAATCGGAATTTTGTTCAATATAATACATATTATTAGCGATTACTAATTAAAAACAACACTGTGGCTCCCTCAAATACAATGGAGGAGAAACACCCAAAATATTGCCATAGACACGAAAATAGCCAGTAATTTTAATATTAAAATATTTCATTTTAAATTTGATAATAATCTACTTTAATTGGCCAAGATACATATAAAAACTACAGTTTTATGATCCATATATTTATTCTATACGTAAATACAATTGCCTGTCCCAGTGGCCACGCGGTCTAAGGCGTAGGTCTGCGGCTGCTTGCCTGCTGAGATCGTGGGTTCGAATCCCACTGGGGGCATGGCTGTCTGTCTGTTGTGAGTGTTGTGTGTTGTCAGGTAGAGGTCTCTGCGACGAGCTGATCACTCGTCCAGAGGAGACCTACCGACTGTGATGCGTCGGTGTGTGTGTGATCTAGAAACCTCAAGAATGAGGAGGCCATGGCCCGCGTTGGGCCGCAGTGCCACAGGAAAAAAAAGTAGATACAATTAACAATTCAACACACTTTTAAAAGGTCCAATACTTAACAGAATAAAGAAAGGTTTTTTCATTTTAATTTATTTTGAATTTTTATAACACACAAAAAAATAGATCCAGTAATCCCCATCATTATTAAAGAATATGTGCTACTAACTAAAGTGGAATTCAAAGATTAATTTAGGTAAGTGGAAGGGAATAAAACTAATTAATTGACCGACATGAAAATATTCGTACACATAGTTGTCTCAAATTCGAATCTGTTTAAGCCTTTCAGTGCATTTGCCCGTAAAAGGAAATAAGAGGAATGAAAATAATATGCACATAAGAAGAAATTCTATTACATTACATTCCATTAAAATGTCTCACATGACTCCAAAACTACACTAAAAGATTACACGGTCTCTAAGTGAACCTAACTAACCAAAATATAAACTAATCCACTATATTCAGTACACATTTATCAAACCGAGCTTCACTGACATCGGCCCTCTTTCCTGCAACTTGGACGCTGACAGTCCTACTGTGAGTAAAGGACGGACGGTTGGACAAATACGACAAGTGGTTGTGTCATTCATTTTCTAAGCCCAACATAAATATTAATTGGCATTTTTCACATAACTTAAGCTTCATCTCGTCTTTAAGGGAAATTATATTACTCTTTTAAGTAGCCTATTATTAATTTTTCTGAACTATTTTACTGCACGTCTGAATATGTATAACGAATGTTTGCTAGGACACACCGTACGTCAGAGTTGAAAAGAATCCCAATGGTTCTACCACTGTGACAGGGGGTATGTTTGGTAATGTCTGGAAAGTCTTGGAGGGAAAACTCAACTTCAGGTGAGTAGCTGAAACGCGTAAAAAGGTAATGGTGGGTAGGGAAAATTTATGTGCTCTTGGACAGTGAGGCACATATGATATCATTATTTATTATGTGACTAATTACGTAGTTAAGGTCATGGTTGAAATTAAATTTGGGGAAATACGTAAGACAATCTGTAATTGCAAATGAAAAATCACAAATTCCCTCTCAATAATGATGGGTCCCAAATCAGAAAGAGATGAGATCGGCCCAGAGGTAATCTATCATGATTAACTATAATCGTGAAACGTCAAGGTAAGAGGGTTAGTGGATGACCTACGCAAAAACGGAAATACAATAAACGAGTCTTCGAAAATTGGAGAAGTGAGTACAGGAATGAACATCTCAGCATAGGGTCCAATGATAAGCTTAAGTAAAAAGATTAATGAAGTCTCTGGCTCTTGAAAGCAGAAAATTAATGTCTTAACGGACCAAGTGACAATTTGAGAGGCAGAACCTGCACCGAGCGGACAAATCATGAGTTCAAATAATATTCTTACCACCCAGAACCCTTAAATAATTATATCCGTATTTGCAGCACGAACTTCACGTACGTGGAACAGGTTATAATCAACAAAACGGATCATTTCGAAAAAATGGTGAACGATGTGAAAGCAGGAAAATACGACATTGCTGTGGCAGCTTTTCGCTGCGTGCACGAGCGAGCCCTGAAGGTGGACTATACGTATCTCCTCCACACGAGCAAGTAAGCCAACAGAACTCTGCTGTGAAGACCCTGTCACGCATTTAATATATTATTTCCCCCTTATCTCCTCCTGTCCTTCCAAGTAGTCGATTTCCAATCCCTCTACTCAAAAAACTCCTTCCAGATTTCGTACTTACGCTTATATCGTCCAAGCCACACGTTCAGCCAATCACAAACACTTTCACTTACATACGTTACATGCTATTTACTGAACTTCGAATCTTACAAAGTGTTCTTTCTGCAACATCTAATCCTTCCCGCTTAAGGCGTTTCCCTTTTACACAAATATTCTTCGAAGCACCTTGTCTCATGCAGGACCTACTTGAAGCTTGTGAGCTCTCAAAAGAAAACACCGCATTTCACAATCATATACCAAGTAGCAAATAAAATGAAAGATATATCAACATTTAAAATAAAATCGTATAGAAACACATTCTTTAAATTCATTCCATTATTAATTTAAGCATAAATCACAGATTATTTTTATTGTTTATACCATATGCTCCCATTTCAATTCTAATGCAAATTCAGGCGATTATTCTTGTGTATTTTGTAAGGTGTGTATTCTCTCTTTGACCAAATGGACTTAATCTGCAGACACAAATATATTATTTAAGATCTTAACTCCAAACATCCTTGAAAGTACCTCAGCAGCTCTATAGCAGAACTTGATAAAAGTCAAATGAAAATGACCCCTTAATCGAGACCACTGCAAAGAGCTTAGACTCATGTCAATGTTTGCCAATGAACTTCTTACAGAACAGAAAAGAAAGTGGACGACGGCCGACCACATTCGGAGCGTAGTCAATAACGTCATACGTAGTATGCTTGCCCATCACCCTATCCCACAGCAGCTCTAACACCTTCAGAAACCAGTCTAAAATTTCAGAGAATTGTATTGCCTTCAAGCATCAGCACTCTGTTCATAACAGCCAACCAACTGTCCCTCTCCTAAATTCAATAAATACAGTCTACATCACCCCGTCCTATGCCTTTAAGACTGACTCTATTATTGTCTTCCCACCTATCCATAGCTCTTTCAAGTGGTCTCTTTCCAACAGACTTCCCCACCAAGTCACATAACAACCATGCACCCTGAAATGCCCACATAGACATTGGCACGTTCAGATACATTAAAATGTCAAATGCACATTCACGAAAAAGTTAAAACGGTTTAATTTCGGAGATTGCTTGTTAGCACTCTGTTCGGAAAATTTACTTCTCGTTTCCTACTCAAAACCCTGAAGTTAAATCAAATATACACATCAGTTTTGTCTGTTCTTCCACTTATTTGCATAAACTGGCCTCTCGCCCTAAAGGAAAACATAGGGAGGATATCTGAGAACAAAATTCTAAGATGTAGGAACAATAATTACATTTATAACAAAAGCAACAGCACGTGTGACACGTGTTGCCCTGAGGAAGCATACAGACGGAGGGACAGGAGAATGGTGAACCCTGCATGAGAGGGCGATTCATAATTTTCACTCTTCACGTAACAAAATATTAGAGTAATCAATTTAGGAAGGATGTCATGAGCGGGACTTCCAGCACATTGTGGAAGAAGAGAAACCCGCAGAAAACCTGGTGCCGGTATATTTGGGAAATCCAGATGAAATTGGAAGGATAATTAAAAATAAATCATATAAAAATAGAGTGATAAGGGTTGGTCTGCTTTCACCTAGTTTAGGATAGAACGTAATGGCTGGTCTCTGTGTTCACTGCATGGAAATTCTAGGTTTCATAAAGGCAGGAAGTTTCTTAAGCAGCTAAATAACTCTCAGCTGCTCAAGCAATGACCCGCACAACAAGTTTGTTGAAATGTGGAGTCTCTGAAGAGTAATATGGGTGTCTCCACAGGTTCGAGATAGCGCTGAAACCGGCTGCCAACGAGGATATGGCGTGGAGCCATTTCTTAGGACCATTTCAGCCCTCGCTGTGGTTCGGCCTCATCGCCTGCATTCTGGTAATCGCGGGTTGCCTGTCTGTGTTCCATTACGCAGGACAACGCTTAGCCTACCTGGAGTACGAATTACCGAAACAGTACACGTTCTCTGTATCGATATTCTACGTGTTCAGCATGTTCTGCCAACAAGGTAAACAGCGACAATGTGTATTTGATATTTTCACAGAATGTACCAACTAAATGCACTTACAATACGTCGTATTACAATCACTTCACTCCAACACGTTTCGGCATGACACGCCAAGTTTAAAACCAATTAAAGTAAACTGGATTGAATTTATAAATTTCACAGTCTTCAATACATCCTGCTACCAATACCAGTTATTATGTAGACAAAACACGTGAAATGCCGATTGTACTGTAGACAGTCTTCACAAATCATAACACATTCAATACATAATATATATTTCAAACACATAAAAGATAATTATTAAAGAAGTTATGAGTTGTGGCAGTATATATGCAAACATCTGCTGTAATCTTCCATGTAGTGTGGTCCGCGTCTCTGTATTACAAATGCACGGTGTGTGCAGAAGGCAACGGAGTACCACCAATCAAACAAGAATTTAAAAAGAAACGAGAATGTTGGCACCTGTGACTTAAATTAGGCCAGTCAATCGTAGAAAATGTAGTTACATTTATGACACGAATTTCATAAAACAGTCTTTAAAGTCAAACACAAATTTCATACAGCCTCACTGTCAGCCCCCACCAATGAAAAATTTTGGGTACGCGCCCGTTGAAAGTTGTGACAGAATGTTCTGCTGAAAAGTCAGTACATATATGCGTCGCTTAACGACGGGGATACCTTCTGAGATACGCGTCGTTAGGCGATTTCGTCGTTGTGCGAACGTGTACTTACACAAACCTAGATAGTATAGTACAGCCTACTACACACCTAGCCTGTTGCTTCTAGGCTACAAACCTGTACAACATGTTACAGTACTTAATACTGTAGGTAACTGTAACACGATGGTAATTATTATAATATTATGGGACCACCGTCGTATATGCGGTAGGTCGTTATGCGGCACATGGCTGTATTTACTTACTCTGATTCTTGGGTTATTTAACGACATGTTTATTCAAACGCGAAAATAACAGCGTTGAATGTTAGTAGTGCGATCTCACAATATCAATGTCTGCAGGTCACGAGGTCACGCCCAGGTCCTGCGCGTGTCGGATGGTGTACTGGCTAGGTTACGTCACGGCGGTGGTAGTTATGGCCGCATACTCTGCTACTCTCATCTCCTTCCTGACAATCCAGAACAAAGAGCCCCCCTTCAAGACGCTGGAGGCGCTCGTTGCAGACCGTTCTTACGAAATGGGGCTGCTGCGCCAGTACGTTAGGATCATCAGACATGTAAGACTGCAACCATGTGTCCTACTGTTACAGAACACAGGGTTCCGGGAAGAATATACGACACGCACTTTCTTTCAAACGCTTCAGCCTGACTGAAGAGGCGCCGATCCCGGTAGCGGTGCGGTCGAAGGACTGCTGCCACTTGATTGCTGTAATGGCGGTTTCGAGTCCCACCAAGGGCACTGATGTTCGTGGATGTTCCTCTCTTGTGTTTCTTGTGTGTTGTGTAGGTATCGGCCTCTGCGACTAGCTGATCACTCGTCCAGAGTTGTCGTACCGAGTGTGGCGTGTCTGAGTGGGACCGTGAAGCCTCGACAGTGAGGAACCCCTGGCCAATTAGGGGCTATCGCGCTGTAAAAAAATATCTAGCTTTTTCCACTCTATATAATTGTACAAAGTTGATTGACATACACAGATACAAATCCCTCACGGTTATCTCAACATTCCTACCGCACCGGCGTTATCTGAGTCGTTCGGCAAATGAAGACTTCCATATTTACGTGTAATTCGTTAACTTTTCACAGCCGCAAAATGTAGTTAACGCCATCCAACGTGACAGTCATCAAAATATTCTAGTGTTAATGGCTTGAATTTAACGAAGTAACTGTGATGTCTAAATAACATTATGCTCCATTCTGCAGGATACAGACCATGGGATCACAGATGATATATACGAGAGAATGATAGCTCCAGACCCCAAGAATATTGTGAATACAAGCTTGGAAGGAGTACAGCGTGTCTGTGACAGCAAGTACGCCTTCTGGACAAGCATAGAGGCTGTGAAACAAGTAGGAGACGCGGTGGACTGCAGTATAGCCTTCTTAAAGTACAGATACAGTTTAAATTTGGCCATGATTCTCACTAGCGGGAGCCCTTACAGAAGTTTGATTAACTACCAGTAAGTTCTTGTTTTAGTAGTGGATACATTTTGATGCCTGGGGTAAAAATAGAATTCTTCCGAAAGTAAATTCTGTTGTAACATTTCACACAAACTAACTCCATCGACCAGCAAGCAAATTGCCTGAAGGCTCTCTGCCATTCATTACAGCACGCCTTGCTCCCCCTTCGGAGACCAATGACTGGAATCCACATCGTATTATCCCATTTTTAAGATCAGTTTTATAGTACTCTCCCATCTACATCTAGATCTTTCAATACCTCTCTTTCCTTTATATTTTCCAACCTTTTTTTTCTACCATGCGTGCCTCATGCCTCCCCAGTTTTATCCCCGTTGAAATTATCACCCTCATAATGTTTGGTGAGGAGTACCAACTATAAAGCTTCTAACCATGCAAATTTCTTCTGCCTGCTTTCACTTCCTTGATCTTAGATCTTGATACTTTCCTCAGCTCCCTGTTCTCCAATAATCAGTCTTTGTCCTTGCTTTAATCTGACACTAAGTTCCAAAACCATGCACAATAACAGACAAAATACAAATTTGTTTGTTTCAAACCCTTTTTGTACAGCAGGCAGAGAGACAAAATATTCTCAGAGCGACAGGTAACTAACGTTTCCCGTGTTCTACACCTTCTTTATGAGTAAAAATTTGATTTCTTAGTGGCGCTTCAAGTACTAGTTTCTCTAGTGACGATGCATGAACACATCACAAAAATTAATGCCACAAATAAATATTAAGATACTCTGCAAACAGCGTGAATGAAAGAGGCCACTTGGAAGCGAAGCGTATATATGACGATAATATTAAAATTGCAAAGTACAAGAAAGGGAAGAATTGTTCCTTTGTGCGCCATAAATGCATACGGTGGATTGGAAGCAGAAGTCCTATGAATTCCTGACGTCGGCACTTTGTGAAAGTGAGTGGTCAGCTTCACGGTCTGGCCGCATCGTCAAAGAAATAGTCCCCTGTACATTGAATATGATTCCGGGCGGGCCCTAAAGCTTGTCTGGACGTTTTCAAATAGAGAAAAAAAAAGTACTTTTCACTGCCGGGAATGGACTCGCGATAGCTAAGTGGCTCACCCCATAGCCTAGACACTATACTGACTACGCCATCCGTATTCTCATTATGGTCTTGTAGTAGGACGAGAGGATATGGGCTGGACTGCTATGACTCAATACATAGATGGGTGGCAGGTTTTTTTTAACGCGGCAATGAACCTCCCGGTTTCATAAAATGCGGGAAATTCTTGACAATATGCGCCAGCCGGCTTCGTTTACCGACATTATCCCTTTGTTCATTTCTGCCTTTCTTTGACTTTAATTTCAAGATTGTCCGACATAGCCCGGCACAATTTCCGAAACGACGACTACATGATATCGCTCTTCCACAGAATCTCGATGCTGCAGTCTGTCGGTGTGCTGCGGAAACACAAGTTGGACTCATGGCCAGCCCTCGTGCCAATTGCAGAGAACACGTGGACCAGTGTCAGTGTTGGACAGATAAAGCCACTGCTCACTGTACTCTCAGGCGGCATGGCTACTTCTCTGGCACTGCTGCTGATAGAAATTGCCGTCAGATGGTGGAAGAAACAGAGTCAACGCCGAAACGAGTGGTCAGGCCAACTCAGCAAGCAGCTACACACAAAGCACTTGTTTTTCCGGGTCTAAGGGCAGCGCCATGTGTATCTTCATGGGACCTGCCAGCAGTGTGAGAAGCACAGCCATGTGAATCTTCATGGGGCCTGCCAGCAGTGTGAAAAGAATGTTTCGACGTATTAGGTACCACAAGGTCTTCGGGAATAAGGAGACCGGAAAGTGCATTAGGGAGAGAGGATATTCCTACAGCACCAGTGCATTCGCATATTCATCACACTTGGCAGATGTTTTCTGGTTAGGGCTGACATCAATGTTTCTCTACTGATATGCTCGGTCCGAAAAATCCCATTAACCTTTCATTACACGCACTATACCAACTGTACATATTTCTATCCAATAACAATCAACCATCTTCTCTTTTCACTTCACCGAGTGAACAGTTTGTTTTTGGCCACTGGGGAATAGTACCAACTATGAAATTCCTCATTAAGAAAGTTCCCCATTTTTAAATTTAATATATTCCATATTCGTGCATTAAAGCAATATTTACACTTACGTAGTGAACAAAAAATTTCACACTGGTAAAACATGCTTTAACATATAGTAGTATCACCTACATGTTTCGGTCGCTTCTGCGACCAACAGCAGGGTGCTATTAGACGTATACTGATAAAATACAAAAAAACTGAGAAAGTAAAACCACTACATGTTACAGGGATTGTTTCAAGCGCTCCTTGTGGTAGTAAAATGTCAGATTATGTGTTATTAAAAACAGCTAATATTTACATTGTTGTTAAAAACAAATAAAACATGAGTGTGTTTATGTTTTTCGTTAATTGCATAAGTTGACACATTACGTGTAATGAAAACAACATAGCTGTAAGTATAGATCTATCAGTTACAATATACAAAAAAATTGCATGTTCGGTAAAACGGTTGTCAGTGTAGGTACATATATGTTAAATGAGTAAGGATGTGTGCCACAGAGGCGATCTCCCTGTGGCGCGATGTTCATACCAGTGGCACAAAAATACGTTAATTCGTTATTCGGATGGACAGACGCGCCGACACAAAACGTTGTCTGATGAAATTAAGACAAAGGGTAATGAGGAGATTAAGCTGATTAGCCACATACAGGTACAGTAATTAAAATTAAGTCAGCGTACTGTACGTGGCCAGGGACCGCGGTGGCACAGTGGTTAAGGTGCTGTGCTACAAATCGGAAGGTCGCTGGTTCGATTCCAGACGGTATCATTGGAATTGTTCATTGACATAATCCTTCCGATCGCACTATGGCCCTGGGGTCGACTCAGCTTCTAACAAAAATGAGTACCAGGAGTATTTCCTGGGGGTTAAGGCGGCCGGTGCGCACGGCTGACAACCTTACCACCATCCTGTGCCGCTGTCATGTAATCAAGGAACCTTAACTTCCTGGAACCCTCTGGGCCTGTCCAGACCTGTAACTGGACTGCTTTACCTTTTACTGTACATAGCTTGTGTGGCCGCCTTGCCATTGCTTTAACAACAACGTCCTAATGGTAAGATTTGTTTCGACTCGGAAAATAATGTGGTTGAAAAATGGCACGACCATCGTATGATCTAAGCGGAGGCTTCGAACTACCATGCATTGTTTTGGCACATATGGAGCAATTACTTATCGAAGTGTTCTTTTGTAGTACGTGTAAATAAATAATGGAGGCATTGTCACCGCTAACCACAACTGTTCGGATGTATAATTATTTACGCTACCAACCCCCGCCCCGAGTTGAGATTTCTCATTTGCATCATTAAAAGTGGTTACTTAGTTAGGAATTTTATCTACTTATTCACTAACATGGGGGACCGCGGTAGCACAGTGGTTAAGGTGCTGTGCTACAAATCGGAAGGTCGCTGGTTCGCTCCCAGCTGGTGTCAGTGGATACTTCATTGACATAAAATCCTTCCGATCGCACTATGGTCCTGGGGTCAACTCAGCCTCTAACAGAAATGAGTACCAGAAGTATTTCCAGGGGGTAAAGGCGGCCGGTGCGTAAGGCTGACCTCCAGGCCTGTAATGGGACTGTTTTATTCACTAACATAAACGTTTTACCCATTCTTCTGTCCTTTAGTTCTTTTCACGTTTAGTTCAATATTTTTGTACGTGACAAATTTGGAATATATAAAAAATATATAAATAAACATCACATTAAGAAAAGCTCCAATTGAACATGAAATACAGGTAAACAAGCTACATTCGACAGAAACTCCGCTGGCCATAGGTTGGGGAATTCTCGCCTACAGAGACTCTCAGGAGACCAGAGAACACAATTAATCAAGAGAGCCAATAGACATTGCCCAGAACTGAAATAAGCACTGACATATACAAATATCAAGCGTGCTCGACACGACTTGGAAATTCCAAATTGGGGTTATTTCTGCATCCGAACTTCTCTGTGAAAACCTTTACTTCCGCTACATAACCAATGTATAAGACCGGTGTGGGATAGTTAGACCATCGAGCGCAGACGTTAAAATGAGTTGAATTTATCACAGACAAGTCTTACCTTCACTCCTCCATACGCCTCCATGGGTTAAAGCTTTCTTTTTTTTACTTGCGATTCTATAGCTCATTGATTGCTACACTCACTTCATGGAACATAACTAATTTATAGTTCACTGGTACCTGAAATACTTATGTGGAACAGAACTATTCTATAGCTCCCTGATTCATAAACTCACTGCGTGGAACAGAACGATTCTATAGCCCACTGATTCCTATAATCACAACAGAACGATTCTATAGTCCACTGATTCCTATAATCACAACAGAACGATTCTGTAGCCCACTGATTCCTATAATCACGACAGAACGATTCTATAGCTCACTGATTCCTAAACTCCTTTCGTGGAACAGGCCGACCCAAAGCGCTCTCCACATAACACCATGAACATTTTATTTTAATGCCATCTTTCAATCTAGGGAAAATGTTACTGGTCGAAAATGCCATATAATATTATAGTTCCGTCGTCTGGATGGACTTCACAAAAGAACCTGTGACATGAAAGCAAACTGAGAAAATTCTATACATCAAAGACCTGCATTACACGATTTCTATAGCGGAAGGCGATAAACCATTTGCAATTTGAGGACCAATGCTATAGCTCAGTGGAGAGGACGAACCATTTTATACCCAGCAGAACTGACGTCCATACCTCTGTAAATAGCAAAGTTTCTTCTATCACGTTTGTTCACCAAACTCGTCCTTCGGTGCTCCTGCTGGGAGCTGTTATTATAAAAGGCCTGGTTCAAAAGTATCCGGATTGATGCTGTGAGACAAACAGTATTAAACTTACCTTGATCAATAACTAATCCCCTTCTATGTAGATCCCTGCTGCGTGGATACACTTATTCCAGCAGCTCTTTCACTGCTAGAAGTAACCCCCATACTCCGTTTTTTGGTATCCCTAAAAGTTGCTGCGTCGCCCTGAATTTTATAATTACCGCATCTTCAAATTGTTTACCTTTCCAGGCGTTCGTAATTCAGGGGAAGAACTAAAAGCCACATGGGGCAATGACGAGGGAGCTTGGCATGATCACTAAGAAACTCCTCGTTCCAAAGCTACTTCCCTAAAGTTAGTCTTCGAACTGCTGTCATTAAATCATGCATTTTTGCTCCCACTTCGTCATTACTGCTCGACGAAGGACATCCCCAACAATCGTTATCTTCGATGGATGTGCGCCCATCTTCAAAGCGGCAAAACCAGACAGAAACTTGCGTCCGGCTTATAGCCTCATATGGAAACACAGACTTAATCATTCATAAGTTTCGATTCTCGTTTTCGCGCGTTTTGTGCAAAATTTGATAGATACACAAGTCTGAATGGCTGCAGTGAGGACTAACTGATTGAAGACATGTAGCAATATGACCAGACACAATAAGAAAAGTTCGTCCCAACATGACGTCCTGATAATTTTTAGTCACGTCTCGTACATCCCACCTTCCGCTGTGATAGTCACACGGGATGCTGTCGTGATCACGGATGTGGACCTACACGTCATTAAAATAATGCGGCGCAGGTCAAAATTGCACTCTGAAATTGGGTGCAGAAGTGCAGGAAACCAGACAAGCAGCACGACATACCTTCCAGCCCGCAATCAACTCTGCGCTTGTTATACTAGTTCCGAGCGTCTGCGGTATATCATCCGTGGACGCATAGTCTGCATGTGTTGTTGCGATGGTTTGTGGAGTGAGGTTGGTAGATTCCTAACCTCTAATAGTCGTTACAATTAAATACTCATCGACATGACACGCATTACAACATGAGATGGATACTGAATTTTCGCTAGATAATTTTCCCAGTGAATTTATCTACGATATTGATAATAAGGATTCCAGTGGTAAAAAATGTGCTCTAATTCGAGCTAACCTCCAAAGTAAGGAAGACTGCGAACGCTGGCTGAAGGCCTATGAATCGAAAACCAGAACAAAGTGGATTGTTGCGAAAGTAATTACGACACCATTCAGGTATGAGAGGAGGTTCGGTTTTTAATATTTCTGTTAACAGGGTAATAAAACAATTTCATGTGCTTGAAAAACTGTTTTACGATCGCACACCACTAGTAGTAATTTGTTTTTCAACGGTCCGTACATTTTTATAGTGTTGTGCTTAGTAAAACGTGGGTACAACTTTAATACCCGGTTTATACCCCACAAATCGTCAATCTTTGAAAAACATCTACAGCTTGACACATGTACTTTGTGCTGTAGCTATTCCCAGTTGTCATAACATGCAAGGATATTCGTTTCTCCAAATTACAGCATGTTGGTGCACCAACTTTTGAGGGGAAAAAAAGTTTACATAACAGCTGCTGGTATCAATCACATTAGTATGCCAGAATGGATCTCTGCCCCTCACCTGCCTTACATAACTATACATGCTAAGACAAGAAGACACATACATACATACTATTCACATGCTGGTTAAAAACTTACAAACTTCATGACTATTTTTTTTTGTTATTTTAAGTTTATATTGAATTTTGTAAAAAGTGTGTTTTAAGAACTGGCTGGAACAATTGAAATTGAGATGTTTATATGAGCTGACTGTGATAGTTGCAAGTAAATTATAAATTTCTTCACAGAATGTGGATAGTTTATTGGTTTAGATGTGATCCAGTTATTCCCACCCTTAGAAAAGAAATTTGCTAAAATGGATGCCAACTGTAGATGTATAAAATGACGCCCTGCATTTCCCTGCCATATGAACTTGTATGTAAATCATTATTTCCCACTTCCTAGGTCAGTATTTCACAAGACATGGATGTGCCATTTAAGCAATAGGAACAAGTCCAAGGATTCACAACGCTCAACAGATTGCAAGGCAAAAATTGATATAAAAGTTAAGAAGCTTAACAGAAATACTAAACGGAAAGATAAATATTTGAGAAGGGACCCTCCATTAAGTGCCATTATACACCTGGAGCTTAAACACAACCATCACGTACAATGTGACAGTGTGTTAAAGTATCTTAGAATAAGCCAAGAAGTTACAGAAGAGTTTGAGTGCTACTTTAGGGATGGCCTGACTCCTATTGAAGCATGTGAAGTTCATGAAATGAAAATTAAGCTTCGTAATAATGCAGATATTAATCTTGCTGATGGATCTATAAATCCATCTTTGAGAAAAGTGTATCATTTATACCATAAGTGGAGAAGAGTAACAGTGGCAGGGGCTCAGCCTATCAATACCAATTCAAGTGAAGTCAGTATGTCAGAACAGCCACTAATAGAAACAGGTCACTGTATGAATAACAACAGCAGTGACATGTGCTGATTCATAAGTCTCAGAACAGTAGAATGTGCAGCACTTTGAACAGATGGTTTCAATTACTGCAATATCTACACAGTGATCAAATGTAAGTACAACACTTAATAGAGTTACTAGGAATGTAAATTGCTTTAATTAATGTTAATACAAACGCTACAAATGACAGCATAAATTTATTTTCAACACATAATTGTAATATAAAATGTTAGCACTAGCTAAATGTGGGTGAAGAATGGAGATTCAAAGTTATTCATCTTCACCATCACCAGCACCACCACCACCACTGCCTGCTGGCGCTTTAGGACCACCTGCACGTTTTGCCATAATGATCTGATCAACCTTCAGGATGGTACTAGTTGCATTTACAGCATATTTCAAGCCCCAAAATTTTGTTAAATACAGATCAAGAACTTCTGCCTCAACCACATCCATAATGGCAGCTCCATCTCCCTGAAACATATGATAAAACATTAAGATCACCAGTCTTTCATTTCAATCAATCCTTTGTATACTTTCAGAAAAGAAAACTTCTGCTTTCTTAATCAGCATACAATAAGATAACTGTGGCAAATCAGAAATGAATAGGTGCCTTTAATTTCTGAAATATATAACAGTACATTTTTCTAAATAGCAGCTTGGCTTTTATTCTTACATCAATATCAAAACCATGGTTCTTCTTCCCTTCTTCATGTGCAGCATACAGTTTTGAGATCACTTCAGTGGCTTTCACTCCTGTATTCTCAGCTAAAGTTTTAGCAAATATTTCAAGTGCAGTGGCAAATTTTTTTACGGCATACTGCTCCAATCCTGGTTGCATTTCACCATAACTTGCTATCTGTCGAGCCAATTCAATTTCAGTTGCGCCAGCACCAGGAACAAATCTGCCATCCTACACAATACAAGTGAATACAGGACATTACAACAACAACATAATACAAATGAAAATGATAAATGCCCATGCAATTACAAATCAATTTCACAATAAAACTAGTCAGATTAACACACAGTCTTGGCTGAAACTGTAAATTAAAAAGTACAATCACCCCTTCTGTTCATAATTTTCCCATTCTCTTAAATTTATCACCTACAACCTTACACATAGTCAAACACATATTTTTCACAGCTGGTATGTTATTTGACAGTCTACCCAAGAATTAGTGCAGCAAGATGCACATCTTCCCACAACACATATGCTACCACCATTAAATTCCTGGACCTTAAACTAAGTGGCATTATCCCCAGAGTTAGTCTGGACACTCAAGAAGATAAAAATTTCTGGTTCCTGCCAGGAATCCAACCACAATTCCTCAGTCCAACCACTAGTAATTGTTACTAAACAACAGGGAGGCACATCCCCGAGGACTGGACATGATATTCACTGCTGTCAAGAACTCCATCTCATACAACAGTACTAGAGTCAAAAACAATGATAGCAATGTAACATTATTATTTTTAATATTAGTAGTAGTGATGATGGTGGTGGTGGTGGTGGTGATGGTGATGGCACAAGCAGCAGCATTTGTTAAAAGCAAACTCTGTCACACTAATGGAGTACACTGGTTGTACAGGCGTGTTTTAGTTAAATGTAACAGTGATGGCATGACATTAAAGAAAACTAGCTCCGTGCTACTGGAATGCATACACCTGACAAGTTTCTCAGGATTTTCTTCAGTCATTCATGGCAAATGCCATTATAGAACCTAAAATTAGGTCACAACTGCTTCCTTGTTGCAAGTCACTCACTGATACCATACCACTTGAAAGGGGAGGGAGTGAACTGAAACCCTGCAATTCAGAACTGGTTTTGCTGTGTGGCAGTGGACCATACTGACTTTGTGGCCAATATATTAGGTGTCAACACACTCCATCTCTTTATAATATGGAGTTATACTTTCCATGTTATTCCCTTGGGCATTAAGTATTGCAAAAGCAGATACAGTCATGCTCTTCGGAGTAGCACAGCTATACTGAGTTTGTTCCCGGCTGTATACATATTACAGAATATTATTACTACAACTTGGGCTTGTTTTTATACCTTTTTGCTGAACTTATTATTTTTATGTCCACACTGATTTTGTTACACTAATCAGTCGTATACAACCTCAAACTTTCAACCCATCAAAATATTTTGTACTTGCTAATGACATACTTTGTACATAATTTGTAGGTATATTCATGATCTATTTGAACATCAAACTTCATATTCCTTAACATAATAAATAAAACAAACACAAATATATGTAGGTCATCATGTACAAACAGTGCCTGCTGTTTTTGTCCAATTTTAACCCACTTGAATTTTCCCAACAGACTTCAGTAAAACCACCCAAATACAGAATTCTAAGAAAATGCATCCACCAGGAGCAAAGTGGTTCCATGTGGACAGAAGAGCAGATGGAGAGACATGACATAGCAAATAGTCTTTCAAAACTTCGCAAACACACCTAAAAGCAATACATCTCCCACCTATCAGAACATGCAGCATTCTCAGTCTGGTCAAGGACAGAATGGGTTTAAAAGCTGCAAGTTTAAAAGATGCTATGCAAATGCTGGGCCATCAACATCAGCGAGACAAATCACACAATGAAAAGACAAAGGTTCTGTCCAAAGATGGAAAATTTCACACCCAGCAGGAACAAGAAACATTTTTCTCCGGAACATCAAGACTGGTGCCGAGGCCTGCCCAGCCTCGTTGAATGGGCACCAAGGGCCCTTTTGCCATGAGTAAATGGACCTCCACTCCACTTCATCCCCAACCACCAGGCTTTCCTAGCCTGCTAAGAGAGAACTGTACTTTTTTCAAAGGAACACCAAAGAGACTTCCAGCTCTATCTTTCATAATGTTCAGGGATGGAAGAACATTAAGTCACCCCAAAAAATGACATTAACAAAACTCCCCCACTGCACTCGCAAAGCCATTGAGATTGACGACTCAATGGCAAGAAAGGAAACTTTTTCATTTGGTATCTCACATTTTATGACATCAGTGGAGGCCATAATGAAAATAACCATTAACATGTGCCATGCAGCACAAAAAGTCTAAAGCAATGAGCAGACCAGCTAGAATATCTTGGAATATCAAATCTTACGTTTCAGACAAACCGCATCTTGTTAAGATCTAGAACAAATTTAACACTTTTCTTCTTGTGGTAAGTGTGAGTATGTGTGTGTGTGTGTGTGTGTGTGTGTATGTGTAACTGGTCACCATGAGATTGTGAACATTAGCACATGTCCATATCTGTCCATTATAAAAATGTTACTGTCAAAATAAATGGGTAATGTGTACAAATATAGGTGAGTATTTAATTCACCCCCCACCAGAAGTTCCCTTGTTGTACCAGCTACTGCATTTTGTGTCAAACTGTTGATTTATTATCTTGTGTATGTATACCTGTAATTCCTTGCCCCACATGCAAATATAAACATCCCACTCCTTTTACCTTTGAGTCAATCTCAGACAAGAAAATTACACCCTAGCAATGTATAATGGTCTTGGTCTGTTAGTAACTTTTAAATAACAATATATGTACACAAAGATTCTAACCCTGTGTAATACTGCACTCTGTATGGTGCAGTAGTTCAAAATTCATGAATATGTGTTCACATATGTAACAACAATCTTGCATAAAATGTATGATTTTTTCACACATCTAACAATTTTTCAATATAACCAAAAAATTGATGAGAATCTGTAGCTTCACAGTAACTGCATGACACTGCAGATGTATATTAAACTTACTTTGGTTATGCCCTTGAAGGTATTGACACCATCATCTATGGCTCTTTCAATATCATCCATATAATTGTCAGTAGAACCACGAATTACAATAGTAGCAATGCGTGATTCACTGCCATCAATGCGAAATATCACTACAGAAGTATCACCAAGCTCATCAACAATTACTGCATCAGCATAACCCAATTCTTCACGCATTGGTGGTGTCTGTAAAAGTGAAATTTCATTAATGTAATAAATTTGCACTATTCATTCAAGTAATGAAATCCCCCCCCCCCCAAAAAAAATGTAAAAAGAGAGGGATAAACACTCAAATAAATTGGACTTAAGAATTTTAAATATGGTACTTAATGTTTACTGGATACCTGATGCACATGTGCATAGTCCAGTTGACCAAATGTTGCATTTTTTAAATATTAGGGCACATCCTGAAATTCCCAGAATGAGTCAATAACAAAATATATGCTGACCTTTGTTATTCATCAATGTTATTATCTCATGATACTATACAGTGGGTCCACCATTTCTGCCACTGCTTTTAACTTGTTGGAATAACATGTAGGATGGTCATGAAGCATTCCTGAATTTTGGAAATGGCATCCCCATAGCTGTGATTTCATTCTCAGAAACAAGAAAATCACACGGGCCAAATCAGGCAGGGATGAAGGATGGGAAGCACAGCCATGTTTTCAGCAGTAATTTGCAATTGCTGCTAATCATGAAAACTCACATCAAAGACGTTACCAGTTCCTAATTTATCAAACTTCTAGAGCAGATTCATGCTTCACAGAAGTACAATATGAAGGAAGAAGAACTCACTAGCTGGACTCGAAAAGATTACAGCAACTGGTGGCAGAAAACTTTGATGCTTGCTGTTCTTGGTTTCTGGGGTTAAGTGTGGGAACTTTTGGATATGCCCTCATACTTACACCTCTATCCCCAAGTTAAAAAAGAGCCATCAGCCCCATTATATTAGAGAATGAGTTAATCTCAATCATGCCTTCTGTGGTACCAGGTCCAATGTGAAGCTCCAATCAAGACATTATTTTACAGTGTTTTTATATTGGTCTTCCTTAAGCTCCTGTTATATATTGGCTGTTTTGAAGTCAGATTTACAGATTTTCTGGAAAATTAATATGGAATTCACAAGAATAATTTTGACTGAAAAGGGCTAAAATTCTTTATGCCTCATTAACAGAGGTTAAGGAAGACATAATTAAATTTCTCATGTTTTCATGTTGTTTCTTGTGTCACACCACTCCACTCCAAACCTGATTAGTTCACTACAGCTCAAAGGACACAATGCAAAATCCAAGAAAGCAATTATTACCAGTCTAGGCAATGCTGTTGCCCCAACAGCTTTACATAATCTTCGCACATCCCATTTGCTATTCAGACGCACTGCCATCATTTTGTACTTGTTTATGTAATGCAGTGCCATATCACCAAACTTAGCACCTGCTACAATTACACCAGCTCCAGAATCAGCAATAGCTTTAATTTGTTCCTCTAGCAAGTTTTCTTCTCCACGACTGAAGTTCATTAATTCATCTGCAGTCTTAATAAGAACTGTGCCCTGAAAGTAGATTCAGTTATACAGTATTCATGAAAGAGTCTACAATTTCACTGTATATTCTTCCTCTCATACAATGTTATATTTTTTCTTAAGATTTAGAGTGTGTAATCAACTATCCATCATATAACTCCTTAACCAACACAATATTTTGCTACATTCTATTTACAAACACCTGATATATGGCAGATGAGGATGGAGAGCATGGCAAAAGATTTGTTATTAATGAATGCTTTGCTACACCCTAATGAAAGAACTCACTGCACACAGCAGAGTTATTCTTCAGAAACTAGCAGTTCCTCAGTTAGTCAACAAATTCCCTGTGTCCACACTCATGGAACCCAAAGGTTCTTTACCACGTTCAAGAACATTTACCACTGGTCCATATCCTGAGCCAGATAAATCTAGTCCACACCTCCCCATCCTATTTCTTCAAGTTCCATTTTAATACAGCACTTACATTTTGGCTTGGGTTTTCTAGTCTATTTCCTTCAGGTTTTGTCAACAACAAAATTTGCATGCCTGCTACATGCCCATTCATTTCATCCTCCTTGACCATCCTAATAATATATGGCAAGGGGTACATGCAAATCATGAAGCTCCTAATTATGTAGTTTTCTCCAGCTTCCTGTTACTTCTTTATTCCAAACAGTAAAATTAAGCATCCTCCCCCCCCCCCCCCCCCCCACTTTTTCTAAACTATTTGAAGAGAACAAAAATAAAAATTTTTTAAGTGCCAAAACAAAAACAA
>Ga0131853_10003776_pt1 | contig 27245 bp, 15 predicted proteins | sample TergutLab28metaG_FD_92764 | JGI IMG/M metagenome (GOLD analysis project Ga0131853, IMG submission 92764) | Labiotermes labralis P1 segment gut microbial communities from Petit-Saut dam, French Guiana - Lab288 P1 (version 2) (version 2) | ecosystem: Host-associated > Arthropoda: Insects >...
AACGCAGCGGTCAACTGCAACCAATCGAGCGGCGGCACAAAACGCCTTGCCCTCTTGGGCAGTTTTCACAGGGGTGGCATTAGCCGAATCCAAAATACGGATTCGGAAGCCACTCCCAAACCGGCGACAACAGATGAAACTCCTCGCATAAAACGCTTCGGAGGGCTAAATCTCTAAGCAATAAATTGCTAAGATCTTTATGCCAAGCCGGCGACAGAAAAACTGGGTCAGTGAGCCGCGTTCGCGGAAAGATTAGCGAGATAAAACGCTGCTTTCGTTCGAGACCGACCCGCGCCTAAAAGCGCGAGATATTTTTTGATGAGGGCACGTTGATTGTAGTAACTTTCGCCCGCGGTTCCGTCAGCGGGGCACCCGCCCGACGCTTTTTGTCGGGAAGGGTCGCGACGGGGAGGGCGACGGTTTTAGTCAAGTTTTTGACGCACAAAAATTTGCTGGATTGGCAAGGACTGGTCCTTGCCGCGCCGCGCGCGCCCGCGCAAAGCCCTCAGAGACGGTCTCTGAAACGCCTGCCGCCGCAGCGGCAAAAAAGGTCATAGGGCAAAGCCCTAAATCTTATGCATACTATTAAATATATCCTCATGCTGAATCACAATCTGCATACCGATTTCCTCACCGACTAATCCAAGCTTGTCCGACAGCACGCTAAAGTCCACATTACAACTCGAAATGTCCGCCATCATAATCATGGTAAACAATCCTTGCATAGTGGTTTGAGATATGTCAAGTATGTTAACGTTCACTTCGAACAAAACATTGCTGACTTTCGCGATAATGCCTGTCGTATCTTTCCCCATTACGGTAATAACAGCTTTCATAAAAAATCACTCCTCGATAGTCATTTTACTACTTCTTAGCAAAAAAATCAAGAGAATTTCAAATTTTTTGAAAAAAGTATTGACATTTCCTCTGGATATGTGCTATACTACCTTTCTGGATTGACGAAATTATGCAGGTATGCCTGCTTGAATTAGTAATTTTATGGAGGTGAAACAAGATGCCTAATATTAAATCGGCGAAAAAGCGTGTTCGGGTTATTAAAACCAAATCTCTTCAAAATCAAATGTTTAAGTCACAGCTTAAAACGACCATTAAAAAATTTGACGTTTCATTGAACGAGGGTAAAGACGCGGCAGACGTTGCATACAAAAACGTGGTTAAGAAGATAGACCAAGCGGTTAGCCGCGGAATTCTTCATAAAAACACAGCCGCTCGCAAGAAAAGCAAACTTACACTAAGACTTAATAAAATTGCGTAAATCATATGATTTACGCAATTTTTTTGTGGTTATATTTCCTCGAATTTTATATATCGCACCAAAATCACAATAATAACGGTTGACAAAGCCGCCTCTATAAGTATAATTGTGTTGTATCCCAGCGAATACAGCCATGGATTTGTTCCGTCAGCCCAAATCGCCGCCCAAATAATCGCTCCCGATACAAAATGAAATAAAAATCTTAAAATCATCACAATTCCCGTCGAAAATATATATCCTAAATATTTATTTTTGAACGGTTTACGGAACCAATCCGCAAGTCCAATCACAGCGAACGCAAGTATGTAATCAAGAAAAATCACAATCGCGAAATCTAAAATACTGCCCGCTAAACCAAAGAAACCCAATATTATCATTTGTATTAAGCCGTATACAGTCCCCGCGAGTACGCCCCATTTGATACCGTGCCTGTAAGAAATAATAAGCAACGGAATCATTGCGCCAAGCGTAACTTCCCCACCGGCGGGGGCTTGATACAGTTTGATCAGCGAGAGAATTGTTGCAATCGCAATAAGAATCGCGCTTTCAGTAAGCCGCCTCAACTTTGACATTCCAATTTTTGGCATAAAAAAACCTCCCTCGTATTTTAACCTTGGCGCAAGCGCCAACAATCAACTTTATCCGCAAGGAGGTGCAACTATGCCTTGTAAACAAGGCAATTCGCTTTCCTTCGCCGGCATTATCCGGATCAGGTTCAAGGGTCATAGGCAAAATCGCCTAAATCTCAGCCGTTCGGCACCCCTAGCAGATATATTGGATATGTCTTTCAAGTGGAAATCATAAGATTTTTGAGTGAATCTTTTGTCCAATAAGGCAAATTTTCGCAGTAATACTTTGTGTATTACAAGAAAATTTAACGAAATTGGGCAGAAAACTCGCCAAAAAGATGATGGTTAACACTTGAAAGACATATCCAGTAATAAATTACCACACACTTTACGAAATGTCAACGCTTTTTTTAAAATGTTTTCGAAAATGCTTGCAAAAAAAAACGTTTAATGTTACTATTAATATTGCTATATTATTGGTAATTTTTTGTATAATTATAAAGGGGCATGCTGATAAACATGCCCCAAAGTTAACATAAAAACTTGTTGATTAAATACGCCTATGTTATGTAGACTATGTTGTGATATTATGTCAACAGGTTCACAAAAAAGGGGGAAAAATTAATGGCAAGGCAAAAAATGATGATGGATGGCAACACCGCCGCGGCGCATGTATCGTACGCGTTCACCGAGGTTGCGGGAATTTATCCGATTACACCATCGTCAAACATGGCGGAATACACCGACATTTGGGCGGCGCAGGGGCGCAAAAACATTTTCGGACAACCTGTAAAGGTTGTTGAAATGCAATCGGAGGCAGGCGCGGCGGGAACCGTTCACGGTTCACTTGCGGCGGGCGCTTTGACCACCACTTACACGGCGTCGCAAGGACTTTTGCTTATGATACCTAATATGTACAAGATCGCGGGAGAACTTCTGCCGGGCGTTATTCATGTAAGCGCAAGGGCGGTGGCTTCTCACGCGTTATCTATTTTTGGGGATCATCAAGACGTTATGGCTTGCCGTCAAACGGGTTTCGCGTTCTTAGCGGCGACAAATCCACAAGAGGTTATGGACCTTGGCGCGGTTGCGCATCTTTCGGCGATTAAAGGACGAGTTCCGTTTTTGCACTTCTTCGACGGATTCAGAACTTCGCACGAAATCGACAAGATTGACGCTTGGGATTACGCAGAACTTAAAGAAATGGTTGATATGGACGCGGTTCGCGCGTTCCGTAAAAACGCGTTGAATCCGGAACATCCGGTTCTTCGTGGCAGCGCGCAAAACCCCGATATCTTCTTCCAAGCGAGAGAGGCGTGTAACAAGTTCTACGACGCACTTCCGAGCGTTGTTGAAGGCTACATGAACGAAGTGAACAAGCGTGTTGGTTCGAATTATCAATTGTTCAACTACTACGGCGCGCCTGACGCTGAAAATATCGTTATCGCAATGGGAAGCGCGTGCGACACGATTGAGGAAACGGTTGATTATCTTAACAGTCAAGGGCAAAAAGTCGGACTTTTGAAAGTTAGACTTTTCAGACCGTTCTCGATTGAACATATGTTGAAAGCGATTCCCGCGAGCGTGAAGAAAATCGCGGTTCTTGACCGTACAAAAGAGCCGGGCGCGATCAGCGAACCGCTTTATTTGGACGTTTGCAAAGCTTACTTCGGTAAAGCGAACGCGCCGATTATCGTTGGCGGACGTTATGGATTGGGGTCGAAAGACACGGTTCCGGCGCAGATTATTTCAGTGTACGAGAACCTTAAAGCGGCGCAGCCGAAAGACCACTTTACCGTTGGTATCACCGACGACGTGACGCATTTGTCGTTGCCTATCGGCGAAGACCCGGACACCACTCCTGTGGGTACGACTTCTTGCAAATTCTGGGGACTTGGCTCGGACGGAACGGTTGGCGCGAACAAAAACTCGATTCAAATCATCGGGGACAACACCGACATGTACGCGCAAGCGTATTTCTCTTACGATTCTAAGAAATCGGGCGGGATTACCGTTTCTCACTTGCGATTTGGGAAAGCGCCGATAAAATCGACTTATCTTATCAACAAAGCAGACTTCGTGGCGTGTCACAACCCGTCATATTTGGATAAATATGATATGGTTGAGGACTTGAAGCCGGGCGGAACATTCCTGCTGAACTGTATTTGGGACGAGGCGGATTTGGAGAAGCACATTCCGGCGAGCGTGAAGCGATATATCGCTAATAACGACATCAAATTCTACACCGTTGACGGAATTAACGTGGCGAAAGAGCTTGGTCTTGGATTCCGTATCAATATGATACTTCAAGCGGCGTTCTTTAAGCTTACAAACATTATTCCGATTGACGAAGCGGTTGATCATATGAAAAAAGCGGTTGTTAAGAGTTATGGGCACAGGGGCGAGAATGTTGTAGCCATGAACCAAAGCGCGATTGACCGCGGCATAAGCGATGTTAAAGAATTTAAAGTTCCTGATTCGTGGAAAACCGCGGCGGACGAAGCGAAACCTGACTACTCTCACTTGCCCGCGTTTGTTAAGGATATTGCGATTCCTGTTAATAAGCAGCATGGGAACAGCCTTCCCGTTTCGGCGTTTAACGGCCGTGAGGACGGAACGCTTGACCAAGGAAGTTCGGCTTACGAGAAGCGCGCGGTTGCGGTTGACGTTCCCGAGTGGATTCCTGAGAATTGTATCCAATGTAACCAATGCGCGTATGTTTGTCCGCACTCTGTAATCCGTCCGGCGGTTTTGACGGCTGACGAAGTTGCAAAAGCTCCGGCGGAAATGCAAACGTTGCAAATGACGGGGAAAGGTTGCGAGGATTACAAATATTCGTTAATTATTTCGACGAGCGACTGTATGGGTTGTGTGGACTGCGTTCGCGTTTGTCCGTCGAAGAATAAAGCGTTGGAAATGAAGCCAATCGCGGAAATGTTCGCGAAAGGACAGCAAAAAGTATTCGACTACGGCGTGATGATCGACGAGAAGGAAGATGTTTTCGAGACGTGGAAGAAAACGACCGTTAAAGGTTCGCAGTTTAAGAAGCCATTGCTTGAATTCTCGGGCGCGTGTACGGGTTGCGGCGAAACGCCTTACGCGAAGCTGGTTACGCAACTTTACGGCGATAGAATGTTTATCGCGAACTCGACAGGTTGTTCGTCAATTTGGGGCGGTTCGGCACCAAGTACGCCGTACACCACAAACTTTAAAGGGCAAGGTCCCGCGTGGGCGAACTCGTTGTTTGAGGACACTTCCGAGTTCGGATACGGAATGTATCTTGCGACCGAGCAGCGCAGAGAGAAACTTGCGAATGAGATTCGCGCGATGATAGCGGTTGAGTATTGCGATGAGCCGCTTAAAAAAGCCGGTCAAGCGTGGCTTGACGCCATGAACGACGGCGACGCTTCTAAAGTTGCTTCTGCCGCTTTGATTGTTGCTTGCGAGGAAGGCTTGAACGTTGATTTGACGGGAACCGAATGGGAAGCTGAATGGCTTGCTAACGGTAAGGTTTGTGATTGTGAAGCTTGCGTTGGCGCGAGATTTGTGCTTGAAAACGCGGAAATGTTGATTAAGAAGTCGGTTTGGGTGTTCGGCGGCGACGGATTTGCATACGACATCGGATTTGGCGGGCTTGATCATGTTATCGCAAGCGGCGACGATGTGAATATCTTGATATTTGACACCGAGGTTTACTCGAACACAGGCGGGCAGTCGTCGAAAGCGGCGCAATTGGGTTCGGTTGCGCAGTTTACTTACGGCGGCAAGCCGATTGGCAAGAAAGACTTGGCGTCGATGGCGATTAGTTACGGCTATGTTTATGTCGCGAAAATCGCGATGGGCGCGGATTATAACCAAACCATCAAGGCGATTACCGAGGCGGAAAGCTATCCGGGACCGTCGATTGTTATCGCTTACGCGCCGTGTATCGCGCACGGAATTAAGGGCGGATTGATTGACGCGCAAACGACAAGTAAAAACGCGGTTGCGAGCGGATATTGGAACATGTTCAGATTTGACCCTCGCTTGAAAGAGCAAGGCAAGAATCCGTTTAGCCTTGACAGTAAGGCTCCGACGGCTTCACCGCGTGAATTTATGATGAACGAGAACCGATATACGACCTTGTTCAGAAGTTTCCCTGAAAAAGCGGAAGAGTTGATGAAGATTCATGAGAAAGAGCTTGCGGAGAAACGTAAGTATTGGGAAGGGTTTGTAGGATTGTATGACCCGGATTAAAAGAGAAATTTAAGTGGTGATAGACAATCAAAACCGCCGGCTAAGCCGGCGGTTTGCACTTGCCCTATAAGGGTTTATTACTGGCAGGGCTGAAAGTCCTCTGAAAAGCCTGCCAACTGCATACATTTCCAAGCAGCCGCTAAAGCGGCTTTTTACTTCTTGCTTCCTTTCACCGGCTCACCCGTAAACGGGTCTGCCAACTCTTTCATGCTCATCTGCTCATACGCTAAATCCTCGTGTAACTGATTCCGTATATACTCTGCTATCGCCTTTTTATTCTTGCCTACCGTATCCACATAATATCCTCGACACCAAAATTCACGATTCCCATATTTATACTTCAAATTTGCGTGCTGATCGAATATCATTAAACTGCTTTTCCCCTTTAGGTATCCCATAAAGCTTGATACACTTATTTTGGGAGGTATCGTTACCAACAGATGTATGTGGTCGGGGCACGCTTCCGCTTAAAGTATTTCTACCCCTTTCCATTCACATAATTTCCTCAGTATTTTTTCTATGTTCACTTTAATTTTTCCATATATCACTCGTCTGCGATATTTTGGTGCAAATACTATGTGGTACTTGCAATTCCATTTCGTATGTGATAAACTATTACTTGTATCAAGTTTCACTTCTTGATTCCTCCTTTGATTAAAGTAGCGGTTGACAGACCAACACTATTTTATCATAGGAGATTTTTTTTACTCAACGGCATAAGCCTTTTTTGAACCGCGCGCTTAGCGCGCGGTTTTCTGTATAGCAAAAATCATTACCCTCGCCGCGAAAGCGGCGAGGGTTTTTGTTTTATCTTGTCCACTTTCGTCGAACCATGTCGAAATATAGGGGAATGCGTCCCAAGCGGAAACACGCGATTCCGCCTGCGCTATACGCTTATGCCGCCGTCGACTACAAATTCTGCAACGTTGGGCGCAGCCACTACCATGTCGATGGTTGAGGAAATATCGGACAAAACAAAAGCTCTAAAAGAAAAGGATGTAAGCCAAAACTATTATAAGTTTTGGTTTACATCCTTATTAATTGTGGCATTAAGCGCAGTTTTTAATTTTATCCATTTAATTTCCCAATTCCAGCAAGCGGCTTATAACAACCGTTGCTTGCGCGCGGGTTGCGTGGGTTTGCGGCGAGAATTCGTTAGATCCAACGCCGGTCATAAGTCCCGCTCCGACCGCGGTTGCAACCGCCGGCGCTGCCCAATCGGCAATCTCCGAAGCGTCGGCAAACATGCTTAAGTCAGCGGAGTTAACGGTTTCGAATCCCGACACTTCCCAAGCGCGCATAAGCATGACCGCCATTTCTTGCCGAGTGATTATGCTATTCGGTCTGAAATTTCCGTCATCAAAGCCCGCGACAAGTCCCGCGTTAAACGCAACCGCCACAACGTCGGCAAACCAATCGCTTGCGGCGACATCGTTGAATATTTCGCCGCTATTTCCATTATAGTTCTGCGGCAATCCGAGCGCGCGAACCAGAATCGCGGCAAATTCGGCGCGAGTGATATTGTTGTCGGGTTGGAACAAGCCGCCGCCCGTGCCGTTTACAACACCGCGCGCGTGCATTGCGAGGATTTCGTTCCTCGCCCAATGTCCGTTAATGTCGGTGAACGGATTGTTGTCGTTGTTGCCCGAAATTGGCGGCGTTGACGGTGGCGTGATGATGTTCGGTCGTTGGTTGTTAGGCGGTCCGACGGGTGGTGGTGGTCGGAATCCGTTCGGTGGGCTTTGCTCGGTAATTTCGATTCGTATCGGTATATTTTTAATTACGGGAAACGCGGGTGGTGAAGCGGATTCTAAATTGGTATTTAGTGCAATTGCAGAGATAGAAAAAATATCGCTATGAACTCCAACCGATAAACCGACAATCGGACGAACGGTAAATGTTGCAACTCCACCCGGTGGTAGCGGATTTTCAACTTGAAAGGACGATTGAATAAATGGCGAACCAACATGACCGCTGCCACTACCTCTTCCACTTAAAAATACTTCAACAGGAACATTGCCTGTGTTCGTGACCGTAACCGTTCTCGCGGCAGGTTGCGGACTTCCGAACGGAACTTGACCGAAGTCGAGGTCGCCAACCACTTGAATCGATGGTATGTCGATATGCGAGTCGCCAATAGTGATTATATCATCTTCTTGCGTAAAGCTAACCGCCATGCCGTTGTGGTTTACGCGTTCCATACGGCGTTCCGAGCGTATTCGAATCCCTGCGGGTATTTCGTCGGATTCTGTCGAAATGTGTAGAATTCTGTGTTCCCAAACTATGCCCAAATCGGCGATTCGCTCGTCCGATTCGAACAGCATTTCTTCGCCGCTTTCGATAAATGACGCTTTGGTCAGCGCAATCATTGTCGGATGATTGTGTCTGTCAATTTCAATATACGCCATTTGCGCGTTGGTTGTAAATAGGTCAAAGGTTCGGGTCGGCAACTCGGTCTCTCGCCAATCGGGCGGCGTCCAACGCATACGGTTCGGTAATACCCAAGGTTGAGGCACATTCGGAATCGGCGGTGGGAATCCGGGGTCGAAGTCGTTCGCCGAATAGTAAAATCCGATATTCGTGCCTATGTCAATCCTAAGCGCAGTCGCGACATACGACGGAACGCCGAGCGGAATCCGCTCAACTTGCACAAACGTTCGCTGCCCTGCGGGGTCGGGGAAAAGGAGCGTGTCAAACGTCGCGGGGCCGACATGATCGGTGCGCAAATACGAAACAAAATCAGTTATTTCTTCGCCGTAAGGCCCGACGCCCCAATTTCGGTCAACTCTTGCGGTAATTTCGGTCGGATCGGCGGGAACAACCTGAATATTCGCGCTTCCCGGCCCGAAAAATGTTCTCATAGTACCGGTTAGCGGATCAATGGTTAAATTATTCCGCTGATCGGGGCGCCAAACCTGCCTGTAAAGGTGCGGCTCGTCGTCGTCGGGGAAAATATAATCCGAAACAATCCAAAATCGATTGTGGATAAACAAAACTTTACGATGCTGCTCGAATCCGGCTTGCCAATTGTCATCCCAATCCCTATGCCTTGGCCAAATTCTGTTCGAACCCGCTTCGACAAAGTCGAATATGCCGTTTGTCGCAAGAAGTAGCTTTTGCGGCTGATTAAACATAACGTCGCCGCCATGTCTTATTTGATTTCCGTTATTTATGGTTATAGTATTGTGCGACCATGTTTGGTTGTATATTCCCGTGCCGAAAATGCCACTGTGAGATCCTTCGCCTGCCTCAATCAGCAACGCTCGCCCGAACGCGAATACGTCAAGCGCCAAATCGTCGGGGTGACTGAACGAACCGCCGTGAGTCGCGCTTATCATCGCGCTGAAATCGTTGCGTTCCCAGCCGCTTCGCAAAAAGGCGATTGCTTTGTCGGGATAAAGCGCCGACGTCCAGTATGGTCGCATTCCCCGCACGCCTTGCGTGTGCGCGTATTCGAAAAATCCGTCAGGATCGACAAACGGAAAGTCTCTCGACAGTTCATACGCTAATCTGAAAAATTCATTTCTGTTGCCGGCGCTTCCCCACGGAACGGTAAAGCCCGGATTCATGGTCATATTAAACATATACCGCGCAAGTCCTCGAAAATGTGCCAACATTTCAAGGTATATCGGCTCGTCGGGTTCGGCATACCATCTGATTAGGTCGATAGCAACGGCAAGTTCTCTTAAATCACGGTATATCCAAGTGTAGCTTGCAGATGTGCTATGGCTTCCGTCGGGATTAAGGTTTCTATTATGAGTATTCAGCAAATTTCTCTTTGTCATATCCCAAGCGCCCGTCATTTGTATTTCCGGGAAATGCCCCATAACTCTAAGCGCGGGAACAAGTTGCATTGGAGGCACGTGTCCAAAAGCACTTCCCGAAAGATCGAAGTGCATTCCGTTCGGTCCTACATGCGAGTATGTATATTTCAACAGTGCCGTCAATATTTCGGGCGTCATCATATCGCTATGTAGCGTTCCTAAAATCAGCGTACATAACTGTTCGGCGCGCCAACCGCTTTCTAATACCCGTGGCCAATTCCATCTCGGTTGCTGCGTATAAAGCGACATTACAAACTCTAACGCGCGGAACGCGTATAGATTGTCGCCCGTTCGGTGATATTTTTCGATTAGCCAATCGACTGGCAGCAAACGAGCGTTGACATTCAGCCATTCAAACTCCAATTGCCACGGCGATTGCATTAGTAAGTCCCACACATATCCGGTTTCTTTCATATTGAAAACCATAGGCGTGTGGCCTGTCATTCTCGGATTCACCATAGTATTAGGCGACCAGGTAAAGGTATGCTCCATAAATCTGCCCGGTCCGTAAATTTGTGTATTGCCCGGCAAAAAAGCGAAAATTCGCTTATCTGCGCCGCTGTCGGTTCGCGCGAAAATGCGAAGTTGCGCGGACGTAACGTTGCCTGTAACTTCCCAAGTGTTAAAGTGGAAGTAGGGGCGAGATGTGTTGCTTCCGAACGGCATGGGGATTTCAATGCCGTCTCTTATAACAGGAATTCCCGCCGTCTCGCGGACAAGCATGATTTCGTCAGAGCCGAAGTTTGTAATGGAATTATTATCAGCGGGGACATATGATCCAAAAATCGGATTCCACTCCATATCGCTCGCCTTTATCGCCACGTCGGCGTGAACCGGGAAAGTTTGCGAAACGCCGTCAACGACAAGCACCAATTCCGCGGCGTATTGCCCTGTGCCGAACTCGCGGCTTCGGATTTCAACCGCCGAACCGTCCATATCCGAATCAAGTAGGAACAACGTTCGCGGAATTTGCGGTATATGCGTCGGCATATGCGACATATCCAAATCAATCGTATGCCAAGCCCATTGCGAGCCGATGTTCGCGACGCCGACAGGAGCATCGGTTTGTGTCCAGCTCATTATCTTTTCAGACGCCATAATTGCCGCCATATCGTTTCGGCGGTTAGGGAAATTATAGGGCGGCGCGGTTTCGGGGTTGCGATTTCTGTAATAAATCAGCAATTCCTCACGAGCCGTATAGTAATCGCCTAGTTTCACCGCCGCCAGGACATATCTCAAGTCGGGGAATAAATCGTATCGCAAAACAGGCATGATATTGATCCATGTCCCTGCGGCAAGCACAGGATTAAACCACGGTTGCGGCACCCAGCCGCCCGCTCCGCCGTTTAAAGACGAATCCCAAACGCCGAAAAACGCCTCGTCCGACATATGCTGTGGATCTCTAAGCGTCCATGGGCGATAAGGACCGGGAGCCGATATATACAAAATTGTCACATTGAAAACGCGGGTAAAAGGTTGACCGTTAAGTTCGGCAGAAGCGGTTAGTTGTACCGTCACGTTTCCCTCGCCTTTGACCGGACGGTCAACTCGCCCGGAATTTCTTAGAAAATTTTGATTGGACGACTCCCATCGAAGTGGAATGCCGTTTATCTCCGACGGCAATGTCAAATCCCGCGTTACTGCGCTTAAATCGCCTAAATCTATGGCGGCGAGCGCGTTATTTACGAACTGATCGGTGATATAAGTGCTTACAATCAGTTGTGGTCTTTGTGCGGCGTTCGACGCCTCAGCGTTATAGAAAGGAGATATTTGGCTAGTGCCTAAAAACGAAAATCCGATAACAGTTTCGCCGGGGTTTTGGTCAAGATAATCCAAAATATACGGCAAAATATCGGGTGAAGTTATTGCGATATTGCTTTGAATCCCCTGCTGCGTCCATATTAAATTATCGCGGTAATCAATCAACCCCAAATCTCTTGCCGCTCCGTAAGTCGGAATATCGTCGAAATTAATCAACGCCGCAAGTTCCGGTGTAAACATATACGCATTAAAGTGGCTGGCAGTATTGGTTAATGTCGCTTGCAAGCTAATCCTGATTTCGGATATATCATCTAAGTTAGCCATAATCTCCGTCAAGTCGAATGTCATAAAGAACATTCGGTGACGGTTTGCCTGATTTTGAGCGTTTAGGCCGCTTCCTGTCCATCTGCCGTCGAGCACGGCATTAGAGTTGCTCGGCGTGTCGTAATAACCGAGGATTCCGTAATCCAACCGAGGCGGCGCGTAATCGATTCCCACCAAATTTTGTGAAAACACGCGTGTTTCAAGCATTTCCGCCGGAGGAACCGCCAATCCGATTACAGGAATAAGCGCGAGGGTCATAGCCAAACTTAATACAACCGCTAAAATTTTTTTCATTTTTATTTCTCCCTATATTTTTATATTTTAATTTTATGCCTGCATTATACACTATAAAGCCTAAAAAGTCAATGTTTTTCAGCATTATGGCATTAAAAAGGCGCAAAATCCCCCTTTTTTCATATGATGATAATACGAACATGTAAATGAGGTGATTTATCATCAATAAGATAATAAATTTCGCGGCAATCGGCGGGGACTTGCGGCAAATTCAGGTAATCAATTCCCTCGCCGCGGCGGGACATAAAATCAGCGTATATGGATTCGAAAAATGCGGCGAGGATTATTTTCATCCTGCCGTCAATCGGTGTTGCTGTGTTTCCGCGGCGATTGAGGTGGCGGAAATTGTGATTTTGCCGCTTCCTTATACGACCAACGGAACGAACATTAACGCTCCGTTTTGCGATGAGGAGCTAACGCCCGAAAGTATGATTGCGACCGTACAAAAAGGAAAGCAACTTTTTGTCGGCAAGGTTGACGAACGGATTAAGAAGCTGTGCGATGCGCATGAGATAAGGTGCGTTGACTATTTTGACAGGGAAGAGTTAGCCGTGCGGAATTCCATTCCAACGGCGGAAGGCGCGATTGCGGTTGCCATGAAGGAAACGCCGTTTACGTTGCACGGCAGCAATTGCCTCTGCCTGGGATTCGGCAGAATCGGCAAAGTTTTGGCAAAAATGCTGCATGGAATCGGGGCGAATGTGTCAGTTGCGGCGCGGAAGCCGTCTGACATGTCATGGATCAACGCGTATGGATACACTCCGCTGCATATAGGAAAATTGGATGGGGAAATCGTGAAGTATGATGTTATATTTAACACCGTGCCGCATCAGGTGTTGGATTTTAATTTGTTGTCGAAGCTGAAAAAGGATGTGTTGGTTATTGACCTTGCAAGCAAGCCGGGCGGGGTGGCGTTTGACACGGCGCGACAACTCGGAATAAAGGTGAATTGGGAGCTGTCGCTGCCCGGGCGGGTCGCGCCGGCGACGGCGGGGAAGATTATTAGTGATACAATTTTAAGTATTATCGATAGTTTGGAGGGAGGATAAATTGAAAGGTAAAACGGTGGGCTTTGCTTTAACCGGTTCTTTTTGTACATACGATAAAATTTTCGCAGAGATTGAAAAGGTAATGCAAGCGGGCGCAAAAGTTGTGCCTATTATGTCGGAAGTAAGTCTTGCGACGGATACGCGATTCGGAAACGGTTACGATGTTGCGGGAAAATTGGAAGAACTTACAGGAAACAAGGTTATTGCAACAATTAAAGATGCGGAACCAATCGGACCGAAAGGGCTTTTAGATATATTAGTAATCGCGCCGTGTACAGGCAATACCATTGCGAAATTAAGCACGGCGATTGCCGACGGCTGCGTAACCATGGCGGCGAAAGCGCATTTGCGCAACAACAAGCCGTTGCTGCTCGGAATATCAACAAATGACGGACTTGGCGGAAACGCGAAGAATATCGGAGTGCTTCTTGCGAGGAAAAACATATTTTTCGTTCCGTTCGGGCAGGATGACCCGGAAAATAAATGCAATTCGTTGATTTTCAAGCCGGATATGATTGTTCCCGCGATGGAGGAAGCATTGGAATTTAAACAAATACAGCCAATTTTGGTATAGAATTATGGGAAAAGAGCCGCAATGCGGCTCTTTTATTTAATACATATTATTGATGTGTATGTTTCACACCCTGATATTACTGATTTGAAGCGCACGAATAAAAAACATAATTTTAACACATTGTCGAAATTTTTTTAGATTTTTTTTAAAATAATCTACACTTTTTTAAGAAATGCATTACTAAAGTATATGAAAGCAGAAGACGAAAAGAAAAATGAACTTTATTAGGAGGCAAAAAAATGACGGGATTAGGAAGAAAGCGATTTAATAAAATTTTAGCATTGATGGTGGTTTTCTCAATGCTAATTTTGGTTGTGCCGATTACGACAAGTGCTGATACATACGAAGCGCTCGACGAAATGTTTTTTGGCGTTGCTGAAGAAATAGGTGGCAACGCGATTGTTGAGGAATGGTCTCCGATCGAGGCATTTCAAACGTTAGGCGGCTCGTCTGAACGATTTTATTGGCGCATAAATATGGGAGCGGCGCCTGCGCCCTTGCTGCAATGGCAAGGCAGCGGTTTGCATCCGGCATTTGGGGGTGTGGCGTTTGGTTCTTGGCAGTTTGAAACTCCTTGGGGCGAAGACGCAACGTTAATGATGGCAGGCTCGCTTATTAACCTTACCGCGGAAGCTATAAACGTACCGACTAGTCCTTTTACTTACTATGTAAATGTTACGACAGACGTGGTAGGCGCGGCAAATTGGTACGCAAACGCGCCGGAACTTATTATTGTATTTTATCGTGCACCTGATCCGGTGTATATAGTGATTGACGTGCCTATGGGACAGCCTTCGTATTTCATGCTGGACGTTTGGACGTTTAATGGTGTGTTCCCCGGCTATTGGCCGCTTTGGAGCGGAAGAGTTTGCATAGATTGCAGACACGAAGAAAATCATGCGAATGATTGTAACGGCTTTACCCTCGGCACAAACTACTGTTCACCGACAGATATTGTATGGCACAACACCGCCGGTACTGAATCTCCTGATGTGAGAGATGTTTTCGGGGACATTGGGGCACAAGGGTTTCCGACAACAGGATATTTTTCGTATGATTTCAGAATTCCGGCACAGCCGCTGATTTCGGCGAACGAATTCCCGTATGGGTTGCCCGAATTCCGTGTTACCGTTCGGCGTGTGCCCGAGCCCCAAACGATTGAACATGTAATTTATATTCCTTACGATTGGACTTTCGCGACGGACGGCGCGTTTAACTATGTGCTGCGCGGAGATTACAATCCCGACAGAGATCAATGGTTTATGCAAAATCATAGTGATTATCCTGATTTGCCTGAATGGAACCGAGGAAACGCGAGCCAACACGCGGTTATGATGCCTATGTCACAAAGGCCAATGGGCATACTTGTAAGGTTGAGCGAGCTTTCGTGGAGTGATTTCACGGATAACGATCACGAATATATCGTTTACTTTGATTCTTTCGAATTAGATTTCCATGGTTTTCACGGACCTGTTTGGAGCTTGGGCGGATATGTGCTTCCTGCGTACAGATTTATCATCAGACGCGAGCCTCGGTTTGAACCTCTGTTCCCGGGCGCGGAACTAAGATGGGGCGTTATTTCACCGTGGACTGTTACAAGGGCAAATCCGTTTGACGGCGGTTGGACATTGACAGGATCCCACCTCCCCGGTGGCGCGATGGGACAACCGTTTTACATGCGGTGGGAATCGGATTGGAGGCATTGGAATCAATCTAATGCTACGTTAGCTAATCCGGCGGCAATGCCTGAACGCCCTCGCAACCAGGATGTAGGCTACCCGATTCATAATGGGTGGACAAGTGCGTGGCGTCCATCTTTGAGTGTCCCGACTTTAGTCAATGCAACGTGGGTGCCACCCGCTTTGTCGCCAACAGAGCCGGGGTCTACGCCTTCGACATATGCAGGAATTAATATATACGTCCGAACAGGCGCGTTTTGGTGGTTTGAGCCTGAAGCGCCGACAGTAAAAGATGTAACGCATAATAGTGTAACATTAAGCGTGGATATGCCGCATGAAGCTTGGCAGCAACGCGTGTTTGTTCGCCGCGGAAGTATGACTTTGGATGGCTCCGGGGTCATGGGGTGGGGAACTTGGTCTGAAGCGAATGTTGTGAACGGCGAGATAACAATTGACGGCTTACCGGTTGACCGTTGGTTTCAATTCCAAGTCGGATTTTTGCCGGAATTTGAGAATTATGCGACGCACGGACCGGTTACGAGTAAAACTGTGACTGTGCGAACCGCTCCGGTTGAAGGCGCGGTATTGCGGTATGGTATAATGGCGCCATGGTCGCCCTCATCCAACTTAGACCCATTCGCGGGTAATTGGACATTCCTTAACCTTTCGGCGGAGCACTTTGCCGGGCACGGATCAGCTTATGGAATGTATCTTGAGTGGTTGGAGCCAAACAGCCATGGACGTCTAGGCGGGATATCATCGGTAAATCCTCCGGAGTTGCTCGGCGGCGGTCCTTTTCGCCCCGGTTGGGCAAGAGAAACTACATCCATGAGCCAAGGTTTTTATAATATTAATTTTCGTAGCCCTGTAGGTCCGCCAATTTCTGATGGGCCCGGATCTACGCGGTTTATAGAGTCCGGAACCTCTAGATATGTTCGCATGGGTTCGTTTTGGTGGTTCCATCAGCCAGCGCCAACTGCGGCAAACATAACACACAATAGCGTCACCTTAGGCGGCGTTGATTTGCCTCATACAGATTGGCAACAACGTATATTTGTTCGATATCGGCCTATGTTAAACCCGACAACTCCGTTGCCACATCCCGAGGCTCCGCATGTAAATGTGCAATGGACGAACTGGGCAGAATGGACGCCGGGCACGCCGATAGCAGACTTGCGAAGCGGTAGTTATTACAGTTTCCAAATCGGATTTTTGCCACTTGCGACACTTTACGATACGCATGGACCCATTGCAAGTGATGTTTTGCTTGTGCGAACCTTGGCTTCCAGAACGATTTCGGGCACTGTGTTTTACGACGGTTGGAATCCGCTTGATGTCAGACCGGCAATTGTAAGATTGTACGATTCCGACGACAATGTTGTGGCGACTGTAAATTCTTATATAAACAGAAACAACGGAGGGTTTGTGTTTACCGACGTGCCTCCGGGAACGTACAGCATAGTGATGCACAAAATGAATCACACAAGCGTTACTATAACCAATATCGTCGTTGCGGAAGCGAATATTGTTATACCGGGCACACAATTCTTGTTCGCGGGTAATATGGACGCGATAAATGACAATGAAATCAACACGCTTGACTGGTCGTTGTTGGTAAACTCGATGTTCCAAACCCACATTCAAGCTTTAGAACAAGATTTGAATGATGACGGCGAGATTAACGTTTTAGATCAATCGCTGCTACTTAACAATTTCTTGCAGACGAGCAGGGTGATAAACTTAGCGCCCTAGTAATCTTTAGCAGTTGGAATTTTGTGATATACTTTAATCAAAAAAATGCCCCGACAAAATATGTCGGGGCATTTTTTATTCAAATAATTGCTCTCTATGCAAACCGTCGCCGTAACCGAGCAGTCTTCCCCGCTGAACCGGGGATAACATTTTGAAAAGTGTTAAAAGATACTTTTCTTCAGAAGTTAAATCTTCTGTTAAAACTATTACAGAATGCTTTTCCGGTTTCATTTCCTTTATATCTTTTTTTATTATAATTTTGCTTTTTTCAGTCAAGACAGTCTCGACTTTCGCTGTATTTAAAGCAGTATCTTTATCTTTTTCCGAACCGATTCCATTTTTTAGCCAAAGCGCTGACACATTAAATAGCTTTGCCATTTTCTCTAAATTAGCATCGGTTGGCGTACGTTTTCCGCATTCCCAGCGCCCTACTGTTCCAACTGATTTCAAATCAAGTTTTGACGCGAGCTGAGATTGTAATAGTTTTTTACGCTTGCGTAGATTTTTTATCCTTTTGCCGATGGTGTTTTCTTCTTTTAAGTTTTCTGCTTCAGCATCTTCGTCATGAATGATAAAATCATCGTTGAAAGCAGGGTTAAACAGTTTGATTTCGGTATCTTTCAAAAACCAATCAAGCGGCAGATTAGACACTTCTGAAATTTTCCTTAATCGAGACTTTGGTGGAATTTTCTTGCCGTTTTCCCAAAGACTTACTGTGTTTTTTCCTTTAATACCAATCAGAGTTGCGAACTTAGAATGTGATAATTTTAAATAATCACGCGTAAGTTTAATTTTTTCGCCTATTGTATTATTTGTCATAGCCATATTCCCCCGCAATTTAATCAAAGAAAAAGTATGCGACAACACAATGTGTCAAATATAAACTGTGACGGCGCATTGAAGTTTGGATAAATTCAAGTCAATGGTTAAACTAGTTTAACGTAGTATTAACCAACGCCACACTTCGACGGTTTGCATTCGCGCCGTGAATTTCAATCGTTAATTCTTGAACTCCTGTTACATCAACAGAAATTGAGCTCGGCAAAGAGGCAGGAACAACCTCAAACTCAGCCAAACGGCGATTGCCATCCGCAATGAAGATAAATGTAACATTGTCAGTTATTGATTCCCCGTCAATAATGCCCAAAAGACCGGTTAATTCTATAAATTGCCCGTTCAAAGCGTGTGTTTGCTCTGCGTCAACAGGACCTACGCCACTACTAAATCTTATAGCGTCGAAATATTCATGACCATTTAATATTGCGCGTGTATTTGCTCCCGTTACCATATTTCTCACATTAGTGCGCGGAATATCGCGCATAAGATTTGTTTCGCCCGGCGTTATACCAATAAATACAGTTTGCGTATCTCCGTCCCAATTTACAGGGTATCCCAACGCCTCGGATATTGCGCGAACCGGCAAAAACGTTCTTCCTTCGGTGATAAAAGGCCGTGAATCCGCGTCAAAATCAACAACTCTGCCGTTTACAACAACGTTGATTCCGTAAAACACCTCACGCATTATGCCCGGCGCCGCGAAAGCGAAAATTCCGGTTAATAACACAGCGCATACTAAAAATCCGGCTATAAAGCTTTTTGTTTTTTCTTTCAATTTCATGTATAACTCTCCTTGTAAATTTTATTTTTTGCATATTGCATATATAAATTTTATTTTTTGCGTAGTTGTTTCTTAAAAATATATTAGTCATCCATGATCACCACCAAATATCTTGTGTGGCCGTTGTCCAAACGCCGTTTGGCATTGTTGTGTGCGTGTTGCTTGCCGCGATAACGTTGTAATACGCCCAATGTCCGGCCGCATCTGCAAAACTTCTATGTTGAACATTCGTAAGTCTTGATGTGTCTACTGATCTGCCCAGCACGCGGTTAATAATTGTTACCGCTTCCGCTCTTGTAATCGAAGAGTCAGGTCGGAATGTTCCGTCTTGATAGCCCACAATGGTTCCCGGTCTTGTAATTGTCAATATGTTGATATAGCCGGTCGCCCAATGACCGTAAACATCGGAGAACGCGTCTGCCGCTCCATACGGCGTCAATCCTGCAAACCTTGCAATCATCGCCACAAACTCGGCTCTTGTCATATTGTCAGATGGTGCAAAATTGCCGTCAGAATGACCTTGCAACATTCCGCGTTGTTGCGTAAATCCAAGATAGTTAGCGAACCACTCATAACCCCAAATATCAGGGAAGTCAGGAGCGTTCTCTCCTATTTGCGTGAAGTGAATTCTCGCTCCCATCGCCGCGATTTCACTACGCGTGATATTTTGGTCAGGATTGAAGTTGCCGTACAAATCACCTATAACATATAGCAAGTGCGTATCAATTGTTGGATGCGGCGGCGGAGTCGGTGGTGGCGATACAAATCCGCTGCCTCCTCCGCCGGTTCCACCACCACCACCGGTCACACCTATTCCACCACCACCGTTGCCTTGGTGTTGATACGCCGCAACAAACGTTATATCATTTGTTATCTGTCTGTCCAATACTTGCGCTACTGTCAACACAGTATTTCCGCCGTTTTGAATTGTCCAGCCAATGTGATTCCAACCAGAATGTGTGGTCACGCCCGGAATGTTCACATTTTGACGTCTTAGTGTTCCGGATTCAACCGTAAATGTTGTTATGCCGCTCAGCGTTCCCTGCGCTCCCGGCAAGAATGTTACGGTGAATGTTTCAACCTCTGTTGAACGCCATACTGCTGTAAACGTTCTGTTTGCAGTGATTCTCACGTTTGCAGGGGTTACAGCATTTCCATTTTCGTCATTCCAACGAACGAACCGGTATCCCGGTCTTGTTACAGCCGGTACATTTGCAGGATTTCCGCCATTTGCAACATTCTCTATTATTTCAGAGAATGCCAGGTTATACGTTACTTTCCAAGCGTCTACCATCGGCGTGATTCTTTCCCAAACTGCATATAGCGTAACATCTTCATGTATTGCAGTAGTCATGTCAAACTTGTTTCCTGCAATCTCTAAGCTCCAATACAAGAATTGATACTCGGCTCTTGTCGGCACTACTGCTGCCGGAACCGTGCCACCTGCCGAAATTACGGCAGATTGGTGAATTGTAACCGTGCGGTCGTTTCTCATAAACGCTACAGTTACGTAGTCAGAACCAATATCGCCATCGTGCCGCCAAACCGCGAAAAACGTTGTAGGTCTTTCGATTACCGCCGTTCTTGGATCAACCGCCATTGTTCCATTTGCCGTCAAACTCCAATGCAAGAATGTATAACCTTCTCTTGCCTGTGTCGGAATGTCGATTACCAGCGGCACATTATTCGGCGTGTTTCCTTCACGAACTCGTTCTGTTGCCGTTCCGACATACATGTCAAACAACACGGTGTGATACGTCGGTTGAGTTACAGGCGCTGTTCTGAAGCTCCAAACCGCATATACTGTCGTTATTTCACCTGCGATTACATCTACCGTTGTTATAAGCGTTACTTGCCTTTGGCTGGTTAATGATAAAATTTCATCAATATGTTCAAGGCTCCAGCCGCCGAACACCACATCAGTAAGTACGCCGTTTTGCAGTTCTTGCGGATGTGTTGGCGTTGGTCCTCTCAAATCAGTCATAGCAAGCGGTCTGTTTGAGCCTGCCAATACATATCCGGGGTTCGGACTTGGACCGGTTTCGGCATCTCCACCATTTAGGTCGTAATATATTTGACCGCGGCGCATAATATCTGCCGGCTCATCTCCGCTGCCTCCTGTTCTTAAGCCCCAAACCGCATATACATTTACGTTTTGATTTGCAGTAACAGCAATTTCGGTAATTATTGTCGGCATTGCACTATCGGCCGCAAATATCGTTGTATATCGAGTATTACTCCAACCAATAAATACCACGTCAGTTGAATTTTGTTGCAAATGTGTCGGAATCGGCGAAATTGCCAAGTTCCGCATTCCCGGCGCACGCATTTCTTGCGCGGGGCCTGTTTCGTCATTTCCGCCGTTCAATATATACGTTATCGATCCGGTTGGGGGGAAAATGGTTACAACGGTGTGGCCGTCATCATAATTGATGTCAAGATCCCAGTCGTCGTTAGGCAAATCAACGTCGTCTTCGTCAATATCCAAGTCGTAATCAGGATTTTCGGGGAATGTTACTGTCGGATTCCCGTCCGCATCGGTTCCGATTGTGTAATCAACTTCCGGCGGCGCCGTGACCGTCACTTCGCCGTCTTCGTCAACCTCAATCGTAATGATGGGCGCCCAACGAGCCGTAAACGTTACATTCGCCGTTACGTTATGATTCATGGGGTTAGTTGCAACCCATCTCGAGAATGTCCAATCCGCCGCGTCTACCGGAGCGATTGTCGGGATTACGTCAAAGTCCGCCGTTACTCCGATTACTGTGCCTCTCGGCACGTTGTTCCACACTACATCTGCGCCGGTTCCGAACATTCCGCTCGCGAACGTAACCGTGTAACCGCGCCAAACCGCCGTAAAGTTTCTCGCCTCAGTCACAGTCAAATCCGCAACCTGATCAGCGTCCAAAACAGGGCCCGCGCCGTCCTCTTGCCAACCTTCCAACCAATACAAAGTATGCGTAGGGGTCGGAACATTCGCGCTTCCAATCTGCTGCCCGTGTGGGATTGACTCAATAATCGGACCATCGTCCAACCCAACCGCGCCGCCGTTCAAATTAAACGTCACAGTATGATTTGAAAGTGTCGAAACGCTTCTGTGCGGTCCTGCCGACCACGCAGAGTCGTAATTCACATTCCACGCGGGATTTGCGGCATCTCTCGCCAATCTTCGGCGAACCTCAACCGTCTGCCCCGCTGTCAAACTTGTAATTTCGCGCGCAGTCATAGCAACCCAATCATCTTCCGCGCCCTGACCGCTCGCAACCACTCGATATTGATATTCCCAAACGAACTGCGACGGAGCCGTTTCCGGCGTATTTCCGTACCCTTCCGCCGGGAAAGTAATGCTCGTATGCGCTACATTCGTCGCCGCCGAAACCCCTGACGGAGCAAGCGGAACCGCGCGGAAATCAGCAGAAATCGGAGCCGTAATTTGCGCGCCGTTTTGAACTTCGCCGCCCGCAGGGTAATATCTCACTTCAAACGTATACATCTCGCCCGCAGTTAAGCCGCTAAACGTCGCAGAACGCTGCCAATCGCTCCAATCGCCGTTTCCTTCATATATTCTAAAATATGGTATCCACAAATCGGTGTCGATTGCAGGATCCACGCCCAAAGTTATCGAATTCGTCGTACGCTCAACCAATCTCGCCCCGGTTGTAGGCGGTGTTGGTAGGCGGCGAACTGTAACATGGAATTCGGGAATACCGAATGGCCATCTCACCGGGTCAGTATGAGGAGCAAAATCAACCCATTCACCCACCGCAAGGAAAGGATCATCCTCATTCCCAGCTCCCATCCATGTTACTGTACCCCCATGCGGCACAAATGCGCCGTCTACAGCGGTCGTCCAAAACTGCAGTTGGCCAGGTCCGTTGGTCGATGGAAAGACATTAGCACCCCAACCCGAATTCCAACTCCCGCCCGTTACGCCTGGGATACCCCATAGCAAGTAGCCCTCAAAGGGTCTTGGCAAGGGCGACACAGGCCAACCGGACATCCCAAAAGGCACATCAAACACCAAATACACCCTACTCGGCGGCCATTCGAAGTTCTCACTCGGCAATCCGACCGGGAATCGCGCGTTTCCAACGCCGACGAAATCGTCCGGGTCTTGCCCGCTTGCGTAAGTTCGACGCGCGATAAATCTATACGTATTTTCAGGGTTCATCACAAAATCTCTCGACGTTTGCCAAGCTAATTCATCCCACGTTGTCGGGTCTAAACGGTCAAAATCGCCTACAACTTCGCCGTTTATCGAATATATCGCGTAAACCACTATCGAATGCGGCGACGGATTCGCCGGAATTTCGTTTAACGTAAGCGTATAAGTCGTTCTGTCAAGTCCGCTAAACGTCGGCGCGGCGGGCGCTTCGAGGGTGATTGAACGACGTACTGTTACGTGAAATTCGGGGAATCCGTATGGGAATTCGGTCGCAGCAAAGTCCATCAATAAAGGATGATTCTCAATCGTCAATATTCCCGACCACTCGCCAAAGATTCCCAAAGCTATCCATCCCTCGAAAAACATAGTAACAGGCACCCTCGGGGGGGCGGAGGCACCAATCGCCAGTTGTATATCAACAAAATCAGTCATCACCTCCGGTGCCAGTGGACGCCATCTTAAGGCTTGACTTCCCAGATATTCAGCGCCCGGATTCACCGACGTCCAATCAAGCGGGCTCGCGCCCCAACCACCGGAAGCCCAGGCAAAACGATCAAAAACAGACGATCCGGCTAATGGAACCGTTCCAAGCTGTTGATTGATTCCCAAATCAATCACAATATACTCCCGCGGCAACGCGCCGGTTGACGCAGTCGTATGCGGGTCCGCCGACCAATCGCTGTCATAATTCACGTTCCACGCGCCGGAATTTCCGACCGCGTCGCGCGCGAACCGACGGCGAACCTCAATTTCGGTTCCTGCCATAAATCCGGTCACAATTCTATCGTCCGGCACATTCGCCCAGTTCGCGTCGGGCAAATTAAGCGCGTCAACTCGTCTCCATTGATATTGCCACACAAATTGCGACGGAGCCGCGACAATGTCCGTTCCGTCATGCCCCGCGGCGGGGAAAGTAACCGTTCCCGGCGTCGAGCTTACCGCAGGAGCAGCCGCTCCCGGCGCGTTCGGAACCGCGCGGAAGCTTACCGGCCCGAATGGAGCCGTAATTTGCGCGCCGTTTTGAACTTCGCCGCCCGCAGGGTAATATCTCACTTGAAAATCGTACATTTCGCCCGCAGTTAAGCCGCTAAACGTCGCGTTTGTTTGCCAATCGCTCCAATCGCCGTTTCCTTCATATATTCTAAAGTATGGAATCCACAAATCGGTATCGATTGCAGGATCCACATCTAAAGTTATCGAATTTGTCGTTCGCTCCGCTAATATCGCACCTGTTGTAGGCGGTGCGGGAAGTCGGCGGAAAGTAAGGTGAAACTCCGGCACTCCTAACGGGAATTCCGGTGGAAAATACGGCTCAACTCTATGATTTAAATTATACAACGTAGTTGAAAGCAAAAATGGTGTGTCAAGGTTCATATTGCGAGCAAATATACGCAAAGAGCCCATTCTGACCGTCGGATCATTTTGAGGCCACGGAGTCACTGCAGGATGCTGCCGGCCTTCAAATCCTATTTCTCCCCCACCAGGCACCAAAAGTGGTGTAGCAGGCCCCCCAACTCCCCAATTATTAAGGGCCCACCCATTCCCGGCCGTCCAATTAGCTCCGACATAGTTCCACAGAATGTAATTATACGCCACTCCAAGAGGAAACCAACCTGGAAAATTCGTTTCACCAAAAGGTATATCAAACACCTTATATATCCTACTCGGCGGGAACTCAAACACCGCACTCGGCGGGCCTACCGGGAATCGCGCGTTTCCAACGCCGACGAAATCGTCCGGGTTTTGCCCGCTTGCGTAAGTTCGCCGCGCGATAAAGCGGTACGTATTATCAGGGTCGAGAACAAAATCTCTCGACTCTTGCCAAGCTAAATTATTCCATGTCGAATTATCAGTTCGAACGAATCCGTTCTGAACTTCGCCGTTTATCGAATATATCGCGTAAACCACAATAGAATGAGGCGTTGGGTTTGCCGGAATTTCCGCAAGCGTCGCCGTATTCGTATTTCGGTCGATAGATTCCACAACCGGCGCCGGTGGCGCTTCGAGTTGAAGAGGGCGATAAATTGTAAGCAATTGCTCCGGAATGCCATATGGAAAAACAATCATATTAGCTCCCTCGCTTGCTGATAACGGCCGCCATCTTAGCGTATAAGAGAACGGTCCTGTGGCAGGCAGACCATACATTGTAGTACCAATCCCTCGAATACCACCGCCTGTCATATGCACCGCAGTACCACTAATCATTGCACGCCCACCCCAGGGAGCAGCGGCAACTTCCCACCAACCCCAACCCTGGCCGGTACCTAAGAAGCTTTCATCCCAAGGCCATTGACGCCAGCCCGTTTGGGCACCGAACAGTGGATTTCCCCAACCTGGTCCGGCAGGTTCAAACCAAGCAGCGGGGGTCTCTGAGCCAACTCTTTGTATAAACCTATGACTCCCATGCACCGAAATGCTCGGCGGGCTCACCGGACCGATAGTATCAACAAAATCCGCCGGATCTTGCTCTTCCGCCATTACGCGGCGAGCAACAAATCGGTAAGTATTTCCCATCAGCGAATAAAAATCTCTGCCCGTCTGCCATTCTCTATCGCCGGCGGGAATCACATTTCCGTTTATCGAATAAATCGCATACTCAACACTCGAAAACCCCGCAGGATTCGCAGTAATCTCGTCAAGTATGATATATCCCATATATTGATCGTATATCGTCGGCGCAGCGGGCGCTTCGAGGGCGATCGGCGGAGAATACGCCTCAATGATTCTAAGCGGCGACCAAAGTGAATCGTAATCTACCGCATTAAACGCCGCAGTTCGTTGAAATTTTCGCCTTATCTCAATCGGATGAATCGCGGGAGCACCCGTCACAACTCGATTTGCGGGAACGTTCGCCCAATTGTCTTCCGCCTCTTGCCCGGCAATCTGCGCACGCCATTGATATTCCCATTGGAATTGTGATGGCGCAGCAACGAGGGTATTCCCGGTCCCTGCGGCGGGCAATGTAAAACTATTCGCAGTTCGCGCCGTTGGGTCGGGCGCAATCAACGGAGTTGGTGGAACCGTTCTAAAATATTGCGCTGCAGTAGGCCATGGACCAACGTGAGCCAGACTCGTCAATGGTTGTCCCGGCGGAATAAAGCCTACTTGAAACTGATGTTGTGTATTTGGTGTCAAACCACCAAAAGTCGGGGATATTTGCCACTCCGTCCAACCTGTTGTGGCTGCATTTGTTGCATCCGCGCCATCACGGCGGCGATATACAGTCGTCCACCCTCCCACACTTGGGTTCGGGATTTCATTTAACGTTATGCTTGTTCCGTTTTGAGAACGGCTGAGCAAAGTGGGCTGTGGGGGAGTTCCCGGCGAACGAATTACGGTGATGAGCCAAGGCATCGGTGCGCCTAGCCGGTTTGCTGCGGTGCGCACACCATTACTCGTCGACAAAAACTGCCCGGTCCCCACCAAGTGGTCACCACCTTCCCACACCCTGAATCCCCCTAACACATCCGTCACCAACACGGTAGCGTTGGCAATGTCGGGAGTCATCGCGGGAGCGGAGAAACTCCAACCCTGCAGCTGTCCTGCAAAATCTGTAAGCGCCCCTGTTCCATTGGACCAGGCGCCTGGGGTTGATTCAATAAAAACGCGACGGGAGCTGATAAAACTTGGCCAGCCTTGGGTTCCATGAAGACCACCTGCGAACACACCCCCTGCATCGAGGCGTAGCCACGGACCAGGGCCAGGGGTGTGGATGTCGGGAAAGCTGCCCGGCCCCACAACTAATAGTATCTCAGTTCCCACCATGCCGGTAGCGGGGCGACTATATACCACGCCTTGGTTCTCAAAAAGTGCCGGTTCAATTCCTATGTAATTCGGCTCAAAACCCGCGTAATCATTATCAAAATCAGCCCAATCTATATTTGTCCAATCGAATTCGTCTGATTCCGGCTCAAATTCACCCGATTCTGTCCAAATCCACTCGGTTTCAACGCTCAAATCATCCGAATTTTCTTCTTCGACATAAAAAGGAACCTCAACGTCGACGGTTTCGTAGCCGTCTGCGTTAGGTTCTTCGTATACAGGCAACCCAAATACCGGTAGCGCACTAACTAACATCGCAACTACCAGCAGCAGCATCGTTATTCTTTTCCTCTGCTTCCTTA
>Ga0131853_10003777_pt1 | contig 27244 bp, 14 predicted proteins | sample TergutLab28metaG_FD_92764 | JGI IMG/M metagenome (GOLD analysis project Ga0131853, IMG submission 92764) | Labiotermes labralis P1 segment gut microbial communities from Petit-Saut dam, French Guiana - Lab288 P1 (version 2) (version 2) | ecosystem: Host-associated > Arthropoda: Insects >...
CTCTACATGACATAACATGTTTATAGTAAGTAATACACAGTAATCACACCCGAAAAATTCATACATAAATTTTACTACTATTTGCTCATATTTATAGAATTGTATTTTAGTAACTTTAGACCACTCACGTGTTTCAGTATGATGATACAAGAGGCTGTGTAATGCAATTTTGACCTCCTGATGATAAGCATATGTGCTCGAAACATGCAGAGGCGTGAAATAAACTTATTGTAAAACAAAAAAATTTTATGCATCAAGTTGGTTAATTACTAAGACAAACACTGTTGCTATGTTTCTTTTGTATTATTGTTGTTGGCGAACATGCAGTTATCAACAATACAAAAGTGTTCAGCGTTACCATGGCAATACAGCAATGCTTTCCGTTTGCTCTGATGCCGAGCTACAAAAACCTTCGTACTGCTCTTCACAATAAAAACGTACTTAGGTCTCCGTGTAAAGTGCCCAATATTTTTGTCGGAATTTAACCAAATGTGGAGCGTCTCGACAGATATTCGTGAAGTCCTCAATATAAAAACTCACGAAAATCTGTTCAGTGGGACACGCGCTGATTTATGTGGACGACAGGGCGAAGGTCATATGAAGATTCTGAAGCATGAAAATTGATCAGAAAATAAGCTTACAGTTGTACCCGTAAATCAAATGCAAAATTTTAACAGAGGAAACTGACCGTACACAATGACAGTGTCAGTAGGACGCTATTTTTTCAAGATAGTCCCCTTGACGGTCGAGGCACTTTTCAAAAGTGTGGTAAGTTTGTCCATCCCGAAAGGACAAGTTGGTATGTCCCTGTTGCGTCACCCACGAGACGGTAGCACGTTGGCCGCCTTCATCGCAGGGGATGCGATGTCATGACAAGTGGTCCTTAAAGGTAGGAAAAGGATGAAAATTGCTGTGTGGCAAATCCCGACTGTATGGGGGATGGTCCTATGCTTCCCAACCGAAATTCTGCAGAATGTTACGAGTCTGTCGTGCTGTGTGTGGTCGGGCACCCTCAAGGAGCAGAATCACCATATGAATACGAAGACCGTGACTTCTTCACCTGATGGCTTCTCGCCAGCTTCTCAGCCAAGCACGGTATCTGTCGCCGTTAAGTGTCCACGTACCAGGAAGTCCAGTAGCAGCACAACTATCGAATCCCAGAAGACGGCGGCCAGCACTCTGCCAGCCACTTTAAACTTCTTCCTGGGTGAGCGGGGTGGCTCCACTACATGGCTGATCGCTGACTGGTGGAAGTGAAGTTATGGATCCATGTCTCATCACCCGTAACGACTCTGCGCACACAGCTGTTGCCCTTTACCGCATAACGTTGCGGGTACTAGACGCAGGTCATCATTCCTGCCACTCTGTTGCCATCTATTACAGCACGAGGTTCCGGCTGGCAGACCTTACTGACCTGTGGACAGCGCCTTGCGATATAGACTAAGACCAAATGCCATATGCAGCAAAGTTACACATCTGTCCGTCTGAACGAGTTCTTAACGCCTACACTGTTTGCTTCTGTCGTCTACTAGCTTCGTCGTCCACTGCGACTGTCCTCCGTCATGAATTAGCAACATGTTGCCTGGACATCACGGCATTGCCATACACTTCCATCAACTGTAGATGTATATCGCCTACCGACACTTCCTGTGCCCACAAAAAGCGTATAACTCCTTGTATTTCCAAGCGAGACGAGTGTGCCAAGTGGGTCACCACGCCGATACAGCCGCAGCTGTGCTCCTGCTGCGCATATGCCTCGAATCACACGAACGTGAAGACAGCCCTATGCCGTATGCATTGACTACATTCCGAATTTATAAGCATTCGGCGCCCCGAATAATAGGCCTTGTAAACTTTTCAGGCGCGTTCACATGAACAGAAAAAAAAAGAGCCTGTTAGCTGCGTTCATGTCCATCCACCTGCCCACGTGTAAAAGCTCGGCTCACACTGGACAGATATTCGTGAAATTTGACACTGGGTACGTTTACGTACATTTGTCGAGAAACTACAAATTTGGTTACAATAGAACAAAAATACCGCGCACTTTATATGAAGACATGTAAAGACGACAGCAGTACGAACTGTGTAAACCAGTGTTTCTCAACCTTTGTGAGACCGCGGCCCGGTAAATTCTTTTTTCATTAGACGAGCGCCCGGTCCCGACAAATTTACTCGTAAATATCTTTCCAATTTTTTTTAAGTTCATACATTAAACTAACATAAGTATTAATTAATTAATTATGGCATAATCATAGAGTACACTTATGTATACGGTGTGGCATGTTGACAAATATAAAATTACATTTAAATTAGTTATCAATCACTGGACTAACGAAATCTTGTAGCATATTTTAGTTTCCTCAGACCAACATCTGGGTCTGAGCTTTTCGACACATTCACGAATATTATTCTCCTCAGAATATATCCACTATAAAATATTTATGAAAAATTCTTAGAAAACTGACAAATTCGAGGAGAATCTCTCGCGGCCCGGTACCGGGCCGCGGCCCGGCGGTTGAGAAACAATGGTGTAAACGGAACCAATTCTGGCCTTTCCATGGCAACACTTAACGGTTTTTTTTAATTGCTGACAGCTATAAGTAGGTCAACAAAAATAACAGGGAATGCACTGTTGCGTATCCATGGCAACAATGGTTGCGCAAACGTGTCACAATGCTATGTCGTGCGTACACTGCCTATCTTGTTTGATCCACCATCGCACATCAAACGCAGGTATCCAGAAATAAGCCACGTAGCTCACTCGCTACTAGCATGTTAACAGATCAATGTGCTATTCGTACGAAGCACTCTGCGCGAATAAACGAGTGAATTTAAGTGGATATGTTGAGGCCAGAGAAATAAGACTCACAAACTGACCGCGTACACATCTGCGCGGTTATGGGACAAGTGAGGTTGGTGTTGTGGCTATGCTGAGACCAGGGAAAGAAGTTCCACAAATTTACTCCCTCAGGATCTCCCTCCTCACGACACAGATTATGCCACAATGATGCATGGACCAGGCTGGCAGTTTCCACAACGTCAGAATAAAATTTGTGGTACTACTAACAACATATCCATAAAAAATTTAAGCCAGAACCCTCTTAGGTTCCCTCGCAAGGCAAACAGGTTTCGGAAGGAAGGGAACTCTGGACTCCCGAGGGGGAAGATGTCAAGTTCGGTTATGGGCGACGGCGTTCTGAATGAGCGGGCGGGACAGTTCCACGATTGTGCAATGTCGTGAGAGGCGCTGACTCAGTCCAGCGACCTCAGTCTTGAGAACCGTACCAAAAGAATGTGTTTCACTGACAGACAACGCCGTCAGTTTTACTTACACGTGCACAATAGGTCGGTGCCGAACAGATGAATCAGAATAGCAAACTCATGCCAAAGGCAATGGCCATGATACAGAGGTCGGCGCAGAACAGAAGTAACGTCGAATTTGGCACTTTTCACTTCGCATTCAGAAGGACAAGGGTTCGTACCTTAGCCCTCTTGCCGGATATCCTGACTTACGGTTTGTGTGGCTGTCCTCTGTCCTCCAGGGTCGGGGGTAATACTTAAAATTAGGCCATGGCCGTCTCCTCACACGTACTTTCCAAGGCATTATTCCCTAACCGTCATTCGACGATATACAAATTTCGGCGCCAAAACAAATACAAAACTCAAAATAAATGCGTTAACATTTGTTCTGCAGTTACCCGTGTTAACATTTCAAATCACGAAGTTCATCTAAATAATATTCAGAGATTCTTCCGTCCCCACCCCGCAGAAAGCACACGCATTTCCATTGTACAGACCATTTGTTACTAGGTCAGTACTGTTTATTCTCAGAACCGTGCGATACCCACGAATACATTCTGCGGGCAATATTCAGTGTTCCATAACCCTAAAGCCAGCGGCATGTGTTCATATGCCCTACGTTTGTAAGGATAGCGTAATAACCAAGTTAATCTTTACTCCCTGCATCATCGTACATTACAGCCACACACTGTGTCAAAACGTGAAGGAAATACACTCCTACTTACAAAAATAAAATGAAAGTTTCTCAATTACTTCTAACGATATGCCAGCTTCGTTCATATGATGCTGGAAGAGTTGCACTTCCGCACAACGATGATACGTTCCTGAGAAATGAAATACGTACACTAACAGTCACATTTAACTGAGCAGTTTCAGCTACTGCGCATGGTTCTGTTCCCATCTAACACAGTTACGCCCTAGAACAGTGGATGCAAACTGTCGGCCACGGGCCCCCGGAAGCCCACGGCCGTTATTCTAAGAGGCATAAAATGTACCTTATCCAAACTGACTAATAGGCCTCACATATATGCGACTGTTTTTAAAATTACCATATAGCTTCTTTTGATGACTAAGATTCATTTACAGCGGTGAGTGTGCTGATAGTACAGTTTAACGTTATGCATTTTCTCATTTTCCGAGGTGAAACTACTAGCATGTGGAGATCGGAGGAATTATCTGGAGTCAAGACGGAGTTATCACGATCCAAAAGTTAGGAACTACCGCCCTAGAACATAATACAGCACTATAAAGATAACTAGCACAACAATGGTAATGCCTGTACTGAAATGGGGGTCAATTCCATATTTGCACAACTTAACCTTATCTTGGCATCTGAAATGGGGGTCAATTCCATATTTGCACAACTTAACCTTATCTGGCATTAACTCATTCATATAACCAAATGGAAATATCTCAAACGTGCCTTAATTAGACCTCAACGAGTTGAACATTACGGTCCCTAGTTCCGCAAGTTCTTAGTACACGGGAGAGGTGTCTGAAACGCGATAAAAGTCAATTCTCGAAGACAGAATATCAACAGACGCCAACACGTGCACTTACCCTCTAGGTTACGAAGTGCATTACATTATAAAATGTTGTCGCGCTCAGAAAACAAGCTACACGTCTGTAGATTCAACGCCTGACACGAGAGTTGGGACTTTTTACTACAACGTCCGAAACTTGGGCCCATAAACGGCATGACTTACGGAAGTATCTCCGTGCTAAAGTAAAAAAAGCGAAGAGCAACAGTAGTGTGGCGGGTACCTCTAAACGTGTAGGCGGTTCCGACCTACCACAAGAACATGGCTATGTAACTACGTGCACACACCAGCCACTGCACGTGGAACATAACTGCGTGGCACTACGCCACTTTCGATGTTCCAGTATGGACGAGACTGCGTACATTAGGGCGAACGGACCGAGTGCTGTGATCCAAGAAATGTTCGCTACTTACGGTGGAAAAATGTCGTATTTACAGGCAGCAAGACACAGCAAAACTTCTGAAACTGCAAAACGCGCGCAGAAACACATTCACACCTGCTCCGATAACGTCGCGTAACAGCTTTGATAGTCGTGTGAAACCTACAGCTCTGAGGATCGGTCGCGCCTCTAACGGATAACAAGGGAGTATTACAGCAGCAACGCACACACCTGCGCATGAGCTGTTTTATTACGCAGTTGCATTACTGCATAATGTGTAGGTCTGGACCCGGCTGAAAACAAAAGCCAGTGACGCGGTCACAGCTCAGAAGTTTACTTCTTCGGAAGCGCTGCTCGGCCGCCAGGTTTCGGCAGCTTGACAGTAACAGTCCTGTATTTTCAGAGTCCAGTCTTCTGGAGTACGACATGGTCTAGACTGCCATGTAATTATCAGCGCCTCCACCTCCAGAGTACTTCTTGCCCTAAAGATGGATACGTTTTTAAACATATTCCAGTCTACACGGCGCCATATCGCAGAACACGGAATCTCAACATCACCGTGAACACCTCATATCTTGCGTAGTCCTGTGCTGGAAAATTCTATAACATATAACAGACGAACTGATCTACACAAAACCAAGTGACATACTGTCTTCACTTCGTTGTGCACCGTTCGACAAAGTGGATCCGTCCCACCCGAAATAATGTCGTTTTGAAACGCAACGCAAGACTACTGGCTCGAGGTTCACAAACAGCTATTTTGCCGCGCGTTTGACGGTGACCCAATCATGAAGACGACCATTTGGTTCTGTTCAGTGCCAAGGTTACGAGCGAATGCTTTAGCTTCCTCGTCGTCTTCATGGCGTGCCTCTTAGACGTTGATAAACTTGTTCCTTTTACTAAGAGATATAAACAAACTTGCACGTCAGCCTAAGTTAAGTACGGTTATTTATTTTCGGTTTTATTTGTTCAGCGAAGGGATAAACTTTCGATTGCAGATGTTTGTTGGTGACTGTGAAAAGTATTTCTGCTACATCTTTCATCGGAAACTCTAAACGAGGTTTTATTTGCGTACAGCAAACAACGAAACATCAACGTAATTCAAAGCGTTCCGTCTCCGAGCAAGTAATAACTAAAACGTAAGGCAACTGAAATAATGTAGAATGCCAACTTGATGCAACAAGGTTATTTTATTGATATATTCTTAGCTCGACATGTTTCGGGTACATACGCCCATCATCAGGAGCATTAGATGTTGAGTTGCGGCATATGGTTTTCTGCAACGAGTTTTTGGATGGGTGGTGGTCTTGAGAGCCGCTGCGTAGGTCGTGTGTACGGTGCCGATGGTGCCGTGCACGGCACCATCGGCACCGTACACACGCTCTGGCTAGAGCATACCACCGCATTCAATATAGAAATTAAATATTACGCAATAAAGCCCGGATGTAGAGATCTCTGCACCACGTGCGCCCACAATATATATAGTAGGACCTTCAGTTATCTAGAAAACAACCTGGTTATGACCAGTAAAGGCCGAAACATGTAGTTGCCTAGTATAGTCATTAAAACATCTTAAATGACATAGTTGTGTTTGACTACATACCCTTTCCAAATGCGCTCGACCGTCTTTATGTTTCAGTGACCACATTCGACTGGCACGTTTGAATTAGATGTATCCATGTTTATAGCTTTCCTTCGATACAAACTGAAAATGCTGTGTGTATTTTCTTAGCTTAATTCCAACGGGAACTGTGACGTTAAAACGGCCGTTTACAATATGCCCTCCCCAATAAATTAATTACATTACGTGTAATTTATTTATTCACCAGGCGTGGCCAAACAAAGAAACAACGCGGGCAGCTCCTAACCGTAATCATGGATCAACAAAATAAATAATGTAAGTTATTACCGCTAAAATTCCCCAGTCGAGCGCCGCACCACGCCCCGTTACCTCGAAGTAGTGCCAAGTAATATTTTCTTCTATACATGCGTTTATAAAATCACTCGACCATGCTTAATTTTAACAAAACAGACAATGTACATACAGCGCAACAATGAGGCGCGTTCGTGCAACCATTGTTGCAGCGAAAACGCAATAAGTATTACATATTCTGGGTGTGTGTTTGTAGTATTAGGTATCCGGCATGCAAAGCGCATTCGCCGTATTGTCACCCGTGGCCTGCCCGGATCTACTACATTTTTCCACATTATCTCACAAATGGCATGATTTTATAAAAAAAAAAGTTACTGAACATAAAAAGTAAATTCTGATTTTCTCTACAACCTTGTCTGAAACATCTCATTCTAAGAAAAACTGAGTGAGATATGATCAATAATGTACATTGGTCTTCATGCAATGTACCCATCATTCTTGTAAGATTTTAATAAAACTTGAATCTTTCCAAACAGACTTTCGAAAAGTACTCAAATATACAATTTCATGAATATCTCTCCAGTGGGAGCCGAGTTGTTCAATGCGGAGGGACGAACAGATGGACAAAAAGACGGGCAGACAGGCAGGTAGGTAGGTAGGTAGGTAGGCTGGCAAACAGACAGACAGACGAAAGGACAGACATGTCAAATCTAATAGTCACTTTTTGGAATTTTGCGAACGCGCTTAAAAATTGGCAAGAAGTAAACGTCAGATTTCTTGTGACAGTGAAGATAACTGTCGTCCAGACATTCAATTTGTGACACGCGACGGACAAGACGCCATATCAAATGCTCACGTGTATGAAGGGCACAAATGGTTTTCGGAAGGGGCGGTTAGTCGCCAGCCGCTCACCGAGTAGCACGGTTTCAATCGCAGGCCCGTATATGTGGGATGTGTGATGGACAATGTAGCACTGGAACAGGTTTCTCTCCGAGCACTTCGTTTTTTCCATGTCGGTATCATTCTCAGCGGCCCTCCATGCTCATTCATTCACTACCACCCACACTTCACAGCGCGTTCCGCGACATAACGGCTAAATTTCAGGTTCACGTTCCATAGGCCATTTGGAGCAAGAAGTCTAAAATATTTCAAATGAAAACCGACTAATGCATGCACTTAATATTAACGCCATTTTATTAACAATGTGTCACTCCGACATGTTTCAGCCCTCAAAGGGCCACCTTCAGGCCGGAACGACAGATACAATTCAACAACAAGATCAACAAAATGGGTTACCAGATGTAAAATTCTGCAAGTCAAATAAAACATAAAGGCTAAAACATGTTGGAGTGACACGGTTTTAATAGAGTGGCGTTAATAAAAAAAATTTGGGCGTTAGTCTGTTTTTATGTGAAATAGTGCCGTCAGTGCTTTGACATGAACAAGATGAAGTCTACACTAGTTCGCTGCGACACCTCGATCGGTGACGCACTAGCTTATTGTAGCAGCGAATGAAAACTTCCTTTTCAACTCAAAATTGTCTTCAACATTTTGACGTTCGTAAGACCGTACATCATTAGAACAACGATGTAAGCAACCTACAAGATGCAACAATTTTCGTTTATCGATCTTTTTATTGATCTATTTGAATCTGCTCTACATATTTCGGGCGACAAATTCGCCCATCTTCAGAAGCATTTGTGACTGTACGGACGACAAATTCGCCCATCTTCAGGAGCATTTGTGCTCCTGAAGATGGGCGAATTTGTCGCCCGAAATATGTAGAGCAGATTCAAATAGATCAATAAAAAGATCGATAAACGAAAACTGTTGCATCTTGTTGATTGCTTACATCGTTATCTTTAACACTTGAAATGTTTACAACAACACTGAAGCTTCAAGGTTATTACAACACATGCTCGAAATGCCCACCATCACTCTGCATGATGCCAGTTGTTGTGCTACTGAATGTTGCCAAGGCATGCTTCCCATTTCGTTTATGACACAAACGACGGCTTTCATTTATGGTCTCTATTATTAAATGATGCCTTCCTTAAGGTTTACCACCGTAAAGCATTCTCTACTCCGTGCAATTCCAAAGAAAGAAGGAAGTCGGGTCACCGAGAGGGCCAAGCCACCGGTCAGTTTCTTCCAAACCGTCTTAATTCATAATTTTCGTTTAAGAATTCCTTTACTTCTCTGCCGAAATGTAGAGGTGCCCCGTCATGCTGTAGCCACATTTTCCCTAGTGTTACACAAGGCAAGTCTAAATACAAAGGTATTTTACTGTCCAGAACATTTTTGTAATACGGACTGTTAAACGTGCCACGTGAACATACAGTCCAATCAGGTTACTGTCCAATACTCCACAACACACGTTAACTGGAAGTCGCTGTTAAAAATGACACTGTGATATCTGGTGTGAATTTTGTGCCAAATAGCGTGGATTCTTCGTGCTCGTAATACATCCCGGGTAGCTTGAGCCTCACCCGTGAACAGAATGTCAGGCAGAATTTGTGGTCGTGGCTGCAGCCATTCACAAAATCGTACACGATTGGCGCGATCTACCGGTAAAAGGGGTTTTAATCTTTAAGTGTGATGTCGATAGAAACCATCACGATGCAAAATTCACCACACCCGTGTCTGTGCTACACCAGTCGTTCTGGAAATAATAATAATAATATTTACTTACTGCAATTGGGTTGTTACCCGGTGGCAGTGGTTATTTTACATTTACACTAAACATGAAACTGGTTACTGCTAGATTTAAGTCTGGAGGGCTACCTGAGAAGCATGTAGTAGCAACTTGGAATCTTGGGAACCATCTCAGCATTTGCTTATAGACACAGGGAAACCAAAAAAAAAAACCTGTGTCGAGATGGCCGGTCGCAGGACCTTCCGAGTACTGACTTCTAGCCAGACGTCCGGCATCTAAAGTACAAATGCTGTATATACTGGGCTTCGTTGTACTAATGACATAACATCACCTTCTCCTTGCCGCTGTCTTGCATTCCATCTAGGGAAGGTACCAATTTCGCTCACAATTCTTTGTGCGGTTTCAAATGTTCTGCGATGTGGAATTACGCGATGTTGATAACGCTGCTAGTATGCCACAACAGTAGCAGAACCCGTATACGAAATGCATGTCGGCATGGGTATTCTTTATTCGTAAAAGTGTTTGTCATCTTGACCATTCCACCGCTCCCGAAGTTCGGCCATTACGTCGCGGAACATACTGTAGTGTCTCAGAAAAGGACAGCGTCGTTAAATAACACACTTCCAATCAAACGAGTTTTAATCAATGTTTGTTCAATTTTTTAAAAACGAAAACAGCATATTTTTTTTAGTTAAGTATTTTACACAAGTAACGTTACTTCAAATACCTCGCGGACCGGAGAAAAACTGTCTGCAGACTGGCAGTGGTTTGTGGCCAACATTTCGGAAAACACGGACATGTTACATACATGAGCGCACACCATTTATTATACCAATTAAATGCACATTCTTAATTGGCACATACATTAAACGAACTTCTCCAACACTCGGTACGTATGTACAATCTTCAGTGGGGAAAACAATGCCAGTTATTAAAAACCAAATGTTACTGAGAAGTAGTTATTTATACGTTGTTGGTCTGTAGCAGCTTCGTAGTTGATGCTGATTACATGTAAAATGTACAACTGTACATGTTTTAAAACCTACAGTTACACTATGGATAAAAACATTTATCGTTAATGTTTATTATTATAATACCACCATATGCACAAATAAGTACTGTAAAATTAACATTAAACTTACTCCTAAAAGACATGTTTAGGTGTTAATACACCATCTTAGGCTGTTTACAAGTTATGACAGCTAAAGTTATGAGTTATTAACATTACAAAATGCTAAATAGTAGTGTGTTATGACAAAATCTTGGTAAATGTGGCCGCGTATGTAATTCTGCGATGAATAATATAAAATATAATCAAATGTAATAAAAATAAAACATTGTACGGAAAATGATGAATTATAAGATTTGATGAACTTACCATGGTTAGGTGTGTGTGTGGTGCGCTGGTCAGGAGTAAACAGGAACCGAAAGTGAGTATCTATTTACGTAATGCAACGTCTTGTGCCAACTCATACAGAGGGTTGGGGTCTTTGAACTTCCGTTCTTCGAATAATAAATTTTGTTTTTGGAGGACGTGTATAAAGAATCATTCCCAAATATTCATTTCAACTACTTTATTACAAGGTTTAAATAGTTCTATGGTTTGCTCTGTTTCCATTAATTAATCAATATGCAGGGTATGAACATAAAAATAACATTTATCGCCATGAAAACGTAACGATGACATGTTTTCAACAATACTGCAACTATAAGTTTTAAAATATGTACAGATGTATCTTCTACGTGTAATCAGCGTCAGCGACTAAGATGCTGCAAGCCAAGCAACCTACAAATAACGGCTTCGCAGAAGCATTTGATTTTTAATATGTGGCATTGCGTTCCTCCTGAAGATGGTACACACGTACCGCAACAGACTGGTGTAGCTCATTTAATGTTCATACTAATTAAGAATGTGCATTTAGGTGGTATAATAAATGGTTTACGCTTTTATGTATAAATATGCACGGAACGGACAACTTCAAAACACTTGTAACATACATTCCGCTCTATTACCAGCCACCTGTTACCCTTTCAATGTCTTGCGGGATGTACCGGGGTGCTGATAAGTCCTTAGCCCGACCAGGAAGGAAAGAAGCTCGGAAGCATGTCAGGGACGCGCGCCATTTCAACAACATCGAGACGCGAGCTGTCATCAAGTTTTTTTTTTTCTGCAAGGCAAGGCACCGAAGGAAATTCACGCCATTCTGACAGAAACATTAGCTTGTTTCCTTCCTGGTCGGGCTAAGGACTTATCAGTACTCCTGTACAAGTACCGCTTCTGCATTAGACTTAATCACTGAAAAGTACACACGTAGATCGAAAATCTGTTCACTGCCACATGGAAATAAACTGCATTGTACCGCTGACAGTTGGTGAGTTGCCTCTGTCCTCTTTCGTCGGAGAAAGAATGCAGATGAATGGGGGACATTCTGTGTGTGGGAGGGGTTGGGACGGCATATAGGGTATTAGACTAGGACAGTCATACAAGGAATTGAATGGCCTGCCGATATCGCATTGTAGCGAATGGCGTGTTTCTCTGTTTCCTGTACCGCAGTAATAATAATAAAAATAATAATAATGACACTCGTCTGAGCGATAATGAAACGTTGTACTGGACATTCAGAAATGAGCTTCAATTGAAAGAGAAACGCGATAACTGTGTAGTTATGAAGCAAAGTTACTACTAACCTTGAAATTGTGAACGAGGTTTCTGAATCTAAGAGTGAAGTTCGTGCCACCGCAGGATCACGCAGACATATGGGGCAAAGGAAGTATTTAAATTTCCGCCCATTCTTAGTCCCGGCACTACGTACAGGTCAGCTGCCAGTGTCACGGCCCGGCCGCTTTACTCACAGATTAAAAAGCCACGGTACCCGCTGTGTGGAACCCTCAGTCGGTCTGGGCATTTTGAAAAACAGCAAATCCCTTGTCCCGCCCATCCCGTAACCTAATCAATGCACTGCACTGCAATCTTTGTTAGCAGTTAACGTGAACTGCAGGTGGAATTGTAACCAGCTAGCCTTACACTACAATGTACCCTCACGCTGTTATAGAAATGCAAAACACCAAACACTATTTCGTTCGGCATGCGATGACATTTGGAGCCAAGTGACAAGCATCATTCGATGAAAATAAGGATGAGGTGATTTCCGACTCTCCCGTTCCGGGAAACAGCGTCTAGAGGCAGCCATGTCCAACACAGGAATAAGAAAACGTAAATGGAACAACACGAACAAGGGAATAGGGTGAGGATGAGCAGAACGTAAATGAAAAGAATACGAGGGAAAATAAGAAATGGAAAAATATCAGGAAAGGAAGTGTAAAGGTAGACATACAAACCCAAATTTACGGATCATCACACCGCTGTGTTCATAAATCTGTTATCAAGTATGAACTATGTACATATACACACATACATACACACACACACACACACACACATATATATATATAGATAACTTTTGGTGGTTACACTAAAAGTATACAGTCGCTTAAAATGTGAAAAAAAAAACTATTTGAATGGAATTCGTACGATCGTTACAGGGCTCAGAAGCACCTCCGTCCGCAAGGAACCAGGAAATTCCGTGTTGCCACGCCCCTTCTCCTATAACAAGCACGCATTCCAATATTATCCTCCACCTACGCCTAGGTCTCCCAACTTACCCTGTCCCTTGACGTTTACAACAACCAAAACCTTACAACTGTGCGTCCTGCAAATTCCATCTCGCGTGATTCAATCGATCTAAGAATATTATGAAACAATTTACGTATAATGTAACACTCAGCTGCTTTCATATAAACACTGCTGCCACGGAAAAGCAATAAGTATTACATCTTCTGAGTGTGTATCTCTAACCTTAGTGATCCGTATTTTATCGTAATCTGTGGCCTGTCCGGCTGTACCATGTATTTTTCCATACTCCTAAACGGCACAATTTTCTTTTCTCCACAACTTTTGCTTGAAACATTCCAAGAAAAATTCGGAGCGATACTATTACAAACGTACAGAGGTAAAGTACTGGCTATTCTTGTCAGATTTAATAAAATTTTAACTGTCTGGACATATTTTTGAAAATTACTCACACCAAATTGCATAAAAATGCATCCAGTTGGAACCGAATTGTTCCACACGGACGGACACACAGACATGACGAAGCTAACGGTCGATTTACGCAATTATGAGACCGCGCCTAAAATAAAATCAAAGGAAGGCGGAGACATGTATGTGGGCAGAGTGAGAGGTACGCAGCTACACAGGTGCTGCGTATTTCCTGCCTCCTGTCGTCCGCTGAACTTGAATTTGTGGTCCGGAAATCCTAAGCAAGAACTTCACAGATATTAAGATATTTCGAGAACCGCCGAAATACACAAACCCTTCCATGTTCCTGGATTACTCTAACACTTGACGGCAGTCCGCCACATACCCCATGTAGACGTCGTACGGGTGGCAATTTCCTTATTGTAACAGTCACTCTGAAGCGCTGTTGGGCGAGAAGAGCTCAAAGATGAAGCAGGAAGCTATTACATACGCTGACGCCTAACGAGTGAAGACGGCTACTCGACTTAGTGCGAGAGAAACACCACTACACTGCTCCATTATGGATCAGGCTGCGTTTTAGGAAGAACCAGGCAACGGGACTCTTCCCTTACGTTGCCATCTCCTTTAATTTTCGAGTTCCGATCCTTCCATGAACTATAATACGACAAAACCGACGACAATGACAAAAGGATGATGATGACAGTACAAAAACAATCAACATGGTAAATAACATTACATGTGCCATAAACCGTAATTACAGAATAGTTGCAACACTGCATACCCCAGAGAGATGGTTTGTTTCAGGCACTTAATTGTAAATATTCCGTATAAAGGCGATTAATAATAATGATAATAATAATAATAATAAGTAGGGGAGTGATCCTCACCCGCCTGAGCGGCACACGATGCGATTACATAGCCTCTCTATGCTCAAGATTATCCGGGCATGATCACACACAAGGCGGATCTAGAGGAGTACAAAAATCCCCTACATCGGTGCTTTTCACACTTTTTCGTCTGTGGAACCCTTTTCCACACTGAAATACATCAACGAATTCCACCCCTGTTTTTGAGTTGACAATATAGGCAAAGGGAAAACAGAAAAGAAGAATGCAGACTGTAGGCTCTTTCTCCTTATAGGCAAATCAAATTATAATAAAACTTCGCTTCGGTTCAATCAGTCATTCAAACAGTACAAATTATTCTACGTTAACTTCTCAGTGTGACGGATGAAACTGTTTTGATGAACACATCAATTTGAAATCTGGTATAACGGGCGAAAATTGCAACTTCAGACTTGCCTCAGTGTGCACCTTCTTTCTTTCTTTCTTTCTTCCTTTCTTTGTCATACTGTAATGCGAAAATCCATATTCACACAGGTAAGTGGTTAGAAAGGGTAGCAGTTGCCTAATGATCTGAAGTTATGCAACTGTTTCTTTCCGAAGTATTCCACCTCAATATGTAATATAACTGTTTTTAAATATTGCCTCATTCATATTTTATAATATTGGAGAAATAAATCGATACAAGTAACTAGAACACACAAAATGCCAAAGCTTTTATCCGCGTTTCGCGAACACCAAGTAACCAAGGAACCCACTTTGAAAAGAACTGTGCCCGTCCACGGTGCACACTATCTTGCTGAGGCGCATCAGTGGTAGAGGGTGAGCAATCAAAAATGGAGAACTACAGGAAATGATGACCCTTGGTTTCAAGTAGCCTTACTGTGGCAGGCGGGACAATATCGCAACGGACAGCATACCAGCCCTGCTACTCGTGGGACGAGGAGAATAAAGAAACAAAATTATAACCATGATGCAAGACGGCAATTAAGGCAATCCTCTACTGAGCAACAAGAGAGCGATAACCACACCGAGGAAACTCAGGACCAGCTCCAATACCATCTACCATTAGAATCACAAAAGACGCAGTCAACAAATGTAATTAACAGATCCGATTGAGCACGGAAGAAATAAAAAAGAATGGTGTTTCATGCATAAAAAGCACTAAGATTAACAAACAACTACGTGTATAACGCAGCCCATGAATTATGGAGAAAAAGAAAAACTGACTTGAGATCACACGTGGAAGCAAAACTGTTGTTGAACCTGAAAAGTCATATTCTAAAGAATAAGATACAAGGAAATTGACGAGATAAAGGAAAATGAAATAATGTGAAATGCCAACTTGATGCAACGAGGTAATTTTATTGATGTAATGATGTTGCATCAAGTTGGCATTTCACATTATTTAATGAGGAAGATGCGCGGTCAAACAACCCCCAAATAAAGGAAAATATTTGAAATAATATACAAGACAACACAAAGGTCAAATTAAGAAGTGAACGAAAAAAACAAACAACAGTACCGGCAACAACGAAGAACAGTTACAGAATAAAAATAATAAAGAAACGCGTTATCATTCAGATAGAAGTAAAATAAAGGAGCAGCTTGTGATAATGTTTGACAGTGTGGCCAGTACGCACGTCTGAAAGGACAAGGCTACCATTGACAGAAAGCAATAAGCTCATATGTCTCAAGAAAGACATAAATTACATAATCGAAGAAATTTTTGAAGATAATTAACATGAGATATGACAGAAAGAACTAACGAACCTGAAACAGCAAGGAAAAATGAAAGAACAAATAACCTGTAAAAGGGGAATACAAGACAAATAAGCAGCTGGAGGAGATAGCTGTCCATACATTCAGAATCAGGTTTGGCTGCTGAAAACATGAAACTAAACTTACAAGAGGGTAAAATCTTTCAGACATACAAAGTAACAAATGCCAGAGCATTATTTCAGCTGCAGGAAAAACTAAGGGAAAAATATAAGCAAAGGTTCAAAGAGTCAGAAGATGTAATAAGAGGAAAACTGTGCTCCAGAAGTAGAATGTTTAGGGAAAACAAGACACGACTTTACCGACATCTAGCGGCAAACTCTATAAGAAACAACGATCACTCGCAAACATAGGAAGCTGAGATTTTACATAGTCCGTTCCACGTATTATGATATATAAAACTCTTGTAACAACAACAAATGCATAATTCTATAATTTATGTATTCTTTCTATTAGTTAACTCTTACACGTTTCGGCTTTGTCGCCATCTTCACGGAGTTTGCACCAACATTTCATTACAACAAGCAGCAATAAACAGTTTACAATAAACATACGTTTGTTGTGATGCCAAAAGTAGAGGTCCCGTTAAAATTTTATATATCCGCCCGTCCAGACCGGCCCTGGGGCCCACCCAGCCTTCTCTACAATGGGTACCGGGTCTTTCCCGGGGGTAAAGTGCGGCCGGGGCGTGCTGCTGACCACTCACTAGTGCCGCGGTCAACGAAGAGTAGAGCAATACCTCTACCCTCCCTCTGGGCCACACCGGGCCTGTAACGAGAAAACTTTACTTTTATATAAATATAAATAAATAAATATATATATATATATATACACACACACACACACACAACAGTATTGTTAGTAAGTGATAACAATTTGTTTGTTGTAATTATTAAACTACTCACAAGCATCCGTTATTTATTAATTCTCGTTTACAAACATCTATTCTTTCTTGATCCCAACTGGATCCCATCCCTGTGTGTCTTCGCATGTATTGGGAGACTCCCAAGTACAGCATAAGACACGGAAAGGACTTACAGCCAGACGAATTTCATCATACCTGGAACATCACCGTTTAGTACAAGGGATGTCGTCCAGGAAATAACGGAGACAAAGATCAGCCGTTGATATCGGAATCAATATTTGAGGACTGAAAAAAAAGAATAAATAAATATGGCCTGGACTTCTTATCAACAGGTACTTGATAGTGTGCCCCACAATAGGTAGAAGAGCCGTGAAACTGATAAGAGTGAATAAGAAAACTGTCAGAGTTTGGATACTATCTGTGAAGAAATGCAGTTCAAAACTTCCGCTGAAAACAAACCAGGAACTGACGCAAAGCAAACCCCACCGCGATAAACAGGGGAAAGTTTCTGGGTGACTCACTGGCACCATGGTCTTTTCTGCGTCGCGCTAATTCCTCTAACTCATGCATTAAACAGTTGTGAATATGGGTACCAAGTGTACGGAACTAAAAGGAAAGTAAGCCACCTGCTATACATGGATGACAGAAGCTGATAGCGAACAAAAGGAAGAATTATGCAATTGAATATAAATTTTAAAAAGTCTGAAGAAATACATAAGAACTGACTTCGAATTAGGAAAATATGCCAGTATTTCCACCAAAAATGGCAAGATTCAGGGGAAAGAACACATTGAAAACAGACGGGAGAATTAAATCGAAGAATATGAACCAGGAAACCATATAATCATTTGTGAGTAGGAGAAGACAAATACAAGAAGCAAAGACTGATGTCGGAAAGTATAAGAAGATTATTAGATTCAGTTTGAACGTACAGCGAAGCGCAAAAAATAAAATGCGGGCAACTGGGTCACCTAGTAATACAAGTGCTGACGCATACTCTTGGAGTTACTGGCTGAAGTCGAAAAGTACAAAAACCAGAACCAAAAAATGCTAACCATTCATGGACTGCGTCACCCACGCGCGGATACAGTTTGTTTATATGTTCAAAGAGAAGAGGAAAGAGCAGTAATAATACAAACAGAATGGGCCTAAGTGGCAGGAATTATGAAACTAGGGGATTATACGAATGGTAAAAAGGTATTACTCCATGGTGCAGAGTCCTTCTGAGAAGCTAAATGGTTTGCAGCTAGTCAAGAAATTCCCCGCATTTCACGGAACCCGAAGGTTTATTACCGCACTCACAAACGTCCGCCTCCTGGGCCAGCCCAATCCAGTCCATATACCCACATCCCACCTCCTGGAGATCTATCCTAATATTATCTACCCACCTACGCCTTGGTCTCCCCAGTGGCCTCTTTCCCTCCGGTTTCCCCACCAAGACTCTATACACCCCCATCTCCTCACCCATACGCGCCACATGCCCAGCCCATCTCATTCTTCTCGATTTTATCACCCGCACAATATTGGGTGAGGAGTATAGATCTCTCAAGACAACCACCCATCCAAAAACTCGGTGCAGAAAACCATATGCTGCAACTCAACATCCAGTGCTCCTGATGATGGGCGTATGTACCCGAAACATGTCGAGCTAAGAATACATTAATACAATTACCTTGTTGCATCAAGTTGGCATTTCAAGTTATTTCACGTTTCAGTGTGTTATACACCATTTACCAGCGACCAAAACGTATTTCGGATCTGCATAAATTCGGGACAGGAGATCTTTAAAAGGAATTGTAAATCAAGATTCAGTTGCGTGAAAATAGGCTCAGTGATGGTCCTATATTACTTAGGGGCATAAACAGTTTTCTATCCATGTGTCCTGTGCCTTGAACATTTTGAGTGAAATTCGGCGCGGAAAATATCCATGTGATGTTGTCGAGCAACTGTGAGCTTCTTGAAAATCGGTAAAGTGAATCCCATATTTACTGGAAGACGTAACCAGTACCATGTTTCATACCTTTTTTTGTCTCGTGTGGATAAAGTTCGGTACAGGATAAGTTCACGAAAATATATTCAATGCGACTTTCGTGAAAATCGCCACAGTGAATTTATATCCGTTTGTCCGATTTCGGTGGGGTGAAATTCGGTGCAAGAGATTTGTACCTAATGCTGTTCTGCATGGGTGGCTTTTTCTTACACAGAAGCCTGTACCGTAAAACCTTATGACAACTTTAAAGTAAATATCATCTTAGTAAAAGTCCACGTAATACATCACGAAGTACAATATTGGCAAACTTGTTCATGAAATTCGTTAAGACAGGTAAAGTCTAGTGCCTCAAAATGGCGAAACAACAAAAAATTCTGTCGTATCGAGAGTTACAGACTTCAAGCTGAACTCCCCACTCCAGCTACATGCTTTTAAGAGATCTCTGCGCTGATTGGTTCGCGGTCGTCTCTCTCGTCAAGAATGATGTCAGCATCGATCGAGTAGATTCTCGCAGCATCCGCCAGACACAAATGGACATCACAGCAGGGCCACCTTTACATGGTTCCACAGTTAAGAGGCGGGGTCTGCACCGACGTTGAATTTATATGACCAGTGCTCTCCAGCCATCTTTTTGTTCAGTACTATTATCAAGAACAAATCGTTAACGCTTATCACAATATAATGAAAATAGTAATAAGAGTTTGAAATTTTCTAATGTAAATTTACAAATACTCCAGTAAGTTTTTTTTTATTTAAATACACTTTAAAAATTTTCTGCAAAGCGATTAACATATTTTAAACTTTATTATGTATAAGATAATCATGACCAAAAAACTTGGCAAACCACCACACGACCCTCTGCGTACACCGGCTGAAAAGCATTTCACGTAACCAACTATTTTCCGGGTAAAACAGAAGGGAGTACAAGCGTAGGGGGTACATACATCAGTTATGAAACTAGCCTACCTTTCTACTACTCATGGCCCGTAACCTGGTGTCAGGCTGTCGATGATAAACGTGTTTCTCTTACTGTTAACTCAGTGGCGTGTTGGTGTTTCTGGGGAAAAACAGGACGACGATTACGAATGATGAACAGGAAAGTAAGTGACAGGAAGTGGTTGTTACGGTGGGTTCTATAAGCTTCTTGCGTGACTAAGAAAAGGCAAGAAAATCCTCACTCGTGGATGCAGAACCCGGCTGGCAATCTAAACGCACAATCCTACTTCACCGCTACTGATGTGTCAACATTAGGTTAGTTAGCGTAAAGAGGTTCACCGACGTACAGCATCACAACCGCAATCATGCTATTAACTTACGCAAGTGTATAGTGTGGTCGGTATACTGAAAGGTATATTGACAAAGTTACGGTCAGGACGGCCGAAGGATTCGTGGTTCCAGTCACGGAACAGGTAAAGAATTTTATCTCCGGATTTGCGGCCAACCTAGCATCCAATTAAGCAACTATCGGTGGCTGCTGTTCCCCTTGGGAAAAGTGGCCGAGAGTGCAGATAAAGCTGACCATTCACAAGCCCCCTCCCCAGCGTCGACGCTGAGTACATCTACACCTTCACTTACCAACATGCTTTCTTTGGAAGTATGGAGATAACTTTACTTCCATATGTACACATGGAACTGCATGATATCTACATATACAACATACAAATTGACCTACACAGGCATGCAACGTCATTACCAAACTACAGTTCACATAGAAGTGTATTTCGATTAAACAACCCTGTTCCAATGCTCTCTGAAAAACTGTCCTGAATGAGGAAAACAAGCGGTTTCCTTCGCTCTCAAAAGACTAATAATGCACGATGCTCAGACTTATCACTCACGACGATCCCACCAAATAACCTGTAAGCTACTTAACCAACTTCATGAAGCAGCGCCATTCTTTAGAAGCTGAAAGCGGCTTTAATAGTAAAAAAAAATTGAGGACTTTTTTGGAATATGAAGCCGAAGTAACATGTCCAAAACAGCTCGCCAATGGTCCTTACCCCGTCATATGAAACCAGCCCACACCTTCATATCCTAAACCCTTAACAGGGGAACACTTTAACATCAGACTTGCGACAGGGCAGACGCAATTCGAATCCAGGGACCCTCATACCAAGAGTTTTATTTCATATCATTCGATGTCACAATTACATTTCTGGTAACAGGAGAGAAGCAGTCATGGGCAACTTCGTAGAAATCCACTGTCTAAATTTCCCAGCTGAGCGACTGAACGCAAAGGCAGTGTATACCGATTCACAATTGCACTTGTCATGCGGAACTGATAGTCCGCGTCAACAGGAGCTCAGGAAGTCGCTACTTGACAGATTTAATTACCATTAATTCTTCGTGTGCGAGGGTCCCTGGCTACTCCACCCACACATAAAAATGCGGTTAAGACGCAATGGTCAGAGATTTCCTCTCAGAACGCGACTCAGCTTCGCTTTGTGGGCGACCAACAGAGTTCGAATACTTAACATGACGACTGACTGACCATTCAGCTCGGAATTAATGCCGGGAAAGCAAATCGGGAGGTTAGATTTAGTTAAAATTCCAGTGTGAAGAATTTCTTTGCGGGTGAAGACACGAGGTTCCATGATGCGAACACTCAGCATTTTGGTTTCAAGAAGGAAAGATGCAAAAATCCTTGGAAAATTAACCCGCTAAATTACACATCTATGGACTTTAGAAATTAGTTACATAAACGGTTGTAATGCAGTGAGTACCGGTGAAATAAGTTATTTAATTACACATTTTTGTCGCGGGTAATACAAAGTATCACAGCTTACGTTAGCCTACATATTACGGTACGCAGATATGTAGTGTAGTGCATCACAAGATATACGCCTTACATTTTATGATGTGAATGTGTGAACTCCCACGTCCAACTGCAGTATACAATTCCCAACAACATATATCCGACTGATATCGTATCAGTGTGTGACTGTTGGGAGTCCGGGGATTAAGCGCCTTGTGTTAATGTCGTTCACGCAGTATCTCGTCGTGAAGATCATATCAAAGCTGGAATGCTCGCCGGCGCTTTCGCTGCCCGCCTGCAACCAGTACACAACCACTACCTGACCTGTATTAATATGTCGTAAGACAGCTATCAACTGTCGCCTGAAAAAAAAACTGCAGGTGAGTGGGTGGATGTGTACATAAATATCACAGTAGCGATAAATACGGCGAATGCGCTGCTATGGTCCGAGTGATTCCATAGAGTCTCAGGTATCAGGCATAGCTACAGCTAGCGAGCCTAGGTTCATAACACAAGTGGAACAGTGCGCGACATCGTGTGCTCGTAGATCAGTCTGTTTCTGCACTCGGAGCGAAGGAGGTGCCAGCATTCTTGCGGACTCTTTGGTGCTCACGACACATCGGTAGCCAGAATACGAGTAGTATGCCGCCAGGTCACTCCTGGGTTACTTGATGATCTGTTGTCTACCCTGAGCAGCAGCGGCAAGTGGGTGGGCCGAGGTGGACACTTGGCCTCTGATACATGGGGGCTGCTATCACGTGACTGAGGTAGGAGGAGGGTACGGTTTGTGAGACTCGCACTGAACGTTGTCATTTAAAATCACGCGGTCTTTGTGGAATTACTCGAGGTATACATTAAAATTTGTTCACTCTGAAGATGTACGTAACTAAAAAAAAATCTTAACGGTCTGACACAATAATGTATCTGCAAAGCGCTCTGTGCTTCGGAAAAAGAACAGCGGTACAATAAGGAAACACATCCAACAAGCAAATGCAGGTCTCTGAATGTCATTGTTATAAAAACTGATCTAAATAAATGGAAAATTTATGGTTCAATCTTCAGTTCCACGTTGTAAAACTGTAACTGGACAACGTGGTGATTTACCTTTTGACGGGAGAAGGTCTGTTACTGCACAGCTGTAAAAACCCGTATGAAAATAGATCGCTTGACAGCAGCACGCGTAAACTGAAAACACCAACGAATTAACCATAAAGAGAGATTTGCAGGGCGTGAACTATACTGAACCGGTTCCGGATAGGGACGAATGAATGGTTTACTGGGGAACATAACGATCCTTGCAATTCCTTGAAAGTCCACGACCACATCACAGTTCCGGGAACATGCTGAATGTCGTATCATCAAACGCTGACTAAGGATTTGCACTGACCATAAATGTAGAAACACTGCTTACAGTGGCGTTTTGATGTTAACGACTCCCCGTTTCAGTTTCTTTTCCGGGAACAATATATCACGAGGGGCTTCGAGCAGAATTCATTGAGACTCTTCCTGTAGCAAAGATTCCTAGTCTTCCTCGTTTATAAGTATTAGGGCTGTTACAACGGGAATGTATGATCGAGTCCGCACCGATTCTCTGTAAACTTTGTGGGGATAAAATAAGTCCTGACGTAAGCCAAAAGGACCAAGCAGTAGGAAGCCATATTCAGAATTGGCAGAGACGATCTAAAATCAAATTTTGTATTTACCATGTCACCAATGAATCGACTACCACCATTCAACCCTCCGAGGTCTAGGGGATAAGGCGTGCGACTTCTAGGGGCAGGTCACGGGCTCGAGTCTGGTCCGTTACTTTATTTACTTTACCCTTTAAACTTAATTTTTTTAAAGTTTTAATTACTGTTTTCTTTTATATTGTTTCAATGTTAATTTACCCTACAAATACATTTTTAACAAAGTAAGAATTATGTGCTAGTTTATGTACTGTTACTGCCTATAAAATACATATTTACGGAAATTTAATATCTGTAAATATGCATTTCCCGACGCGAAGTTGCTACAAAACTGCATTAGTGCTGCACCACCAGTCAGTGCACCAGTATTTAGAGACATGCTGCACCATGCACGGTATGCTTCAAAACTAACAGATCACTCTACCTGAATGTCAAAGGTGTGTGTGTTTTGCATCTTTCATAGTATATGCTTAATGTCAGTGCGTTTTGTCGCCTTGACTTAATGTGCATTGTACTAGATGACCCTATATTTCAAGCACTTGTATGACAAGAACCATTCTCATTATTGTACACCCTTAGAAACAACAGCCGATAAATCAATGGAATAACCTGGTGCAAAAGTAGTTTCGCGAACAAAAGCAGACATTATCAAATTAATAAGCATCATCTTGCTCTCTGTGCATACAGAAAAGAACCAGAGAATCAAACAATGACATTATATTTCTGTAAAAGTATTTCAAGACCGTTATTGCAACTTGCAATACTGCACCTCCAAATGAACTTTAATGCCCCAAACAGACTGGAAATTAACACAGCAGAAGGCCTGACAGCACATCAGAGACCTGGCTGTATCATCTAAGGCGAATGGACACAAATCCACTACCAAGACTGGCTCTTCAAACCACATCATGGGACGGCGGGACATTGGACGACCTAGACGAAGACGGAAAACCCAAGAATACCTCGAGATTTAAGAGGAAAGGTTCTAGGATTCAAAATTTCGACATGTTCATGATGACGATGATTATAATGTATTGTATATGCAGTAACAGTAAATAAATTCGCGCACAATTCACACATTATTTGTAAAAATATAGTCATGAGGACAATTAGTATTGAAATTATATAAAAGAAAATGAATAAAACCATACTAACTAAAAAGGCACAATGTATAAAAGTAACAAAAAAATATAACGGACAAAACTCGAACCCGTAACCTTCGCACTCGAAGCCGGCGCCTTAACCCTGGACTACTTAGGGATGGAACGATATGCGTCGAATCAGGGGTGACACACTAAGACACAGAATTTCGATAAAAAAAATTTTCTCTGCAATATCTGAATACGGAGTCTGAATACTTCGTAATTTTGCCTTAGGCAGGAGTTCTTTAACCTCACAAAGTTTTAAAACAATCGGTAAAGAATCGCCTTGGCACTTCCTCCTAGTATCACTTTTATAAAACCCAAGTACATGTATAGCTACGCACAATTATAAATATTCATCTACACATTCTGTACACCTTAAACTTATTGGACATCATATCAGAGTTCCGCAACGTCACAATGTTTAAACTTGTTAACTTTCAAACAATGTTTCATACAGGTGTACAAGGTGCAGGTATGTACAGAACTAGCTCCACACCAAAATTCACATGGCTAGACCCAGCAGTCCATTAGGCTTTTACTGCATTGAAAACCGAAGTTAAAGAAAACATTCCCACAAGCACCAAGTATTCACACAAAGATTTTCTTGACAAGAGTTACATACGTGTATTTCCAAGATCGTGTAACCATACATTACGTTTCGAGCCAATGCGAAGTGACGCTAAAATTGCTTCCTTGTCGCGAGTTCGCGTGTCGGCCACTGCAGGAAAAAGGGTTGTCATGCAATGACATCAACTCCGTACAAAGCTTCGTTAAGATTGGTCAACTGCTTCAAAACCTGAAATGATAGCCACCCTCCCACCCACCCACACACGCACACACACACACACACACACACACACACACACACAGTATGTTGATTCATAAGCGTACTTACTTTCCTTTTTAGGAAGGAAAATGGGACTAATAATTGTCCTTTGGAAGGAAACGATACAAGGCCTACAAAGAGAATTTTCCGATTTCATTTTATGTCACAGCGCACACATTACATACTGCAGATTTTCAGTGCCTGATCTTCTCAATAAACTACAGGTAAATGACAAAAGGCACCCTCGTTAGTTTAAGTTCATATAATTTGCAATGTTTTGTGATTCTGCACACCTCGCTGCTCCTTATTTTCCAGTACCGCAATACAGATTTTGCAAAGGGGTTGACTCAGCCCCTAACAGAAATGAGTACCAGTAATATTTCCTGGGGGTACAGGCGGCCGGTGTGTAGGACTGACAACCTTACCACCTTCATGGGCCGACTCTTGAAATCCGGAAGTCTCAACCTCCTGGAACCCTCAGGGCCTGTCCAGGCCTGTAACGGGATTACTTTACCTTATACTCACACGACAGCAAGGTAACTGCACCGTAATTAATTATCTTTGTATTTCGTCAAATGTGTCATGTTACATAAAACGAACATTTCATTTTCTCTAAGAGTGATGTCTTTGTTTTTGGATGATACGACGTAGTCGGTATCTAAGATCACACAGTGACTGGCGAATGATTAATTACAATGTATTTAGAATTAAGCAGTCATGGACTAATCGCGCCTGATCTCAGTCGAACAGTAGATGTTCAGGATGAGATTATTGTCTGCCGGCCGCCTGCACAATGCTGGACTACACCGACCTGTTTAGTATAAGGAAGAAACAGAGGTGAAAGATAATTTACAGGATTAATTCAGGCTTTTATAGGAGTTCAACATCAATGTGCATTGCGTCTCCCTGGTTTCGCTGTACAGTGATGCCGACGTTTCGGAGGTAGCTGCTGTTCCCTCTCCGTATGGCACCACGCAGCTTTAAGCGATAATGAGACAATACTGACATCCGTAACGCAGGCAATACAGCCTACACGTACATGTGCGGTCTAACAGGAACAGGATTCACACAATTTATAGCAAGGCTAAAGAAGTACAACAGGATATGTGAATGTGTTCCAAACAGATAAATTCACAGTAATAATTAATACCGTGTCGGGTGTTTGGTAACATTATATGCGAGGTCTTTCTCACTCTACTTTGCCAGATTACTCTTATGGTGGGTCCCCAGAGCGGGTTTGGACGTTTTCGATAAGAGAAAAATATCTTGCCCCTACTGGCATTTGAACCCCGGACCGTCCACTCCGTAGCGCAGTCGCTATCCGACTACGCTACTCCTCTACCAAACCAACCCAACTTAGTAACACGCAACTGTTGCAGTGACAATTATCAACATACAGTGGAGCCGGAATACCTCAATATTACACCGACTGGTTACAGGTTGGAGGACGCGGGGGGGGGGGGGGGGGGGGGGGGGGGTTACCATGGTCGAAAAGGGTAAAACTTTCCTTTCCCCCCCTCTTCCTGGCCCCATTTTGAGCCCCCCCCCTCACCCCCCAACACAAAA
>Ga0131853_10003779_pt1 | contig 27232 bp, 20 predicted proteins | sample TergutLab28metaG_FD_92764 | JGI IMG/M metagenome (GOLD analysis project Ga0131853, IMG submission 92764) | Labiotermes labralis P1 segment gut microbial communities from Petit-Saut dam, French Guiana - Lab288 P1 (version 2) (version 2) | ecosystem: Host-associated > Arthropoda: Insects >...
GTATAGGGAAATAATCGCTGTTTGTTCTCAGATCCACACAAAACACATAAATGCACTGTGTGGGCAGAACGTAGAATTGCTGAATGTTAAACTGGCGGTACATATAGTGACCACTGGGCTTTAAAGGGTTAAATCTCTCATATAAAAACCAGTCAGTTAATGATGTATAGGGAAATAATCGCTGTTTGTTCTCAGATCCACACAAAACACATAAATACACTGTGTGGGCAGAACGTAGAATTGCTGAATGTTAATCTGGCGGTACATACAGTAACGACTCACGTCAGATCCCGGTCGTGCTATATCGTAGCGCAGCAAACCAACAAATAACCTAAATGCAGACACAATTAACGAAAATAATGCAGCGGTGCGCAGGCATAAATTGCCAAATATCCCTAGGGGTGTGCGGTGAGGGGGGGGGGATATTGGCACGGGAGCTTCATTATTGTACGCATCAGCACGTGGGTTTACACGTGTTACGTTGAAGATGCTCCAAGTCTTTCTGTTCTCGTCCACCAACCCCGTAATCTCGACGTCGGTACAAGCAATATGTAACGTCCAGCACGATGGTGGCGCAGTTACGGTGAAAATGTGAGTTGCTCGTCCTACTTACCTACTTGCGCGCAGCAACCAGCTACAGAACTTTCACCGTTCCACCATTCCCCAGAGAGCACTCCTTTATGATGGATCTGAAAAATGTTAAGAAGGATTTTAGATACTGTGCCGAGAAGAGCATATCGTCAGATTTGTATTAGACCTAACTTCATACTGTAAGTTCATAAGTTAAATGTAGGAAATGTACTGCAGCACAGACTGCAGGTGGTTTGAGACGACGATAATGTACTGCAGCACAGACTGCAGTTGGTTTGGGACGACTATAATGTACTGCAGAACAGATTGCAGGTGGTTTTGGACTGCAGTTTATTGGGGACTGCGATAACATACTGCAGCACAGACTGCAGGTGGTTTGGGTCAACGATAATGTACTGCAGCACAGACTGCAGTTGGTTTGGGTCAACGATAATGTACTGCAGCACAGACTGCAGGTGGTTTGGGACGACGATAATGTACTGCAGCACAGACTAGTCGATTGGGGGGACGACGATAATGTACTGCAGAACAGATTGCAGGTGGTTTTGGACTGCAGTTTATTTGGGACGACGACAACGTACTGCAGAACAGACTGAAGCTGGTTGTGGACTGCAGTTTATTGGGGACTGCGATAACGTACTGCAGCACAGACTGCAGGTGTTTTGGGTCAACAATAATGTACTGCAGCACAGACTGCAGGTGGTTTGGGACGACGATAAATCGTATGTCGGATTTAGGATAATACATGTATTGTCTCACAACCTGTGGCGGGTTTAGGATGACGCCTTTATTTAAGCGTATGCCTAACTCATCTGCCATTGTGCGATCAAATGCCCGCCTGTCGATTGCAGAGGTGTATTTTCATGTTCGAAGATAATTCCTAACATGAAATGCACTGGGGAAAGTGTCCGTGGGTACGTTTCATTTCCCTAACCGTTCAGCGGTTTCTGTTAAAACAGGCCCGCTCAACCCATAGTTCGCGGTTAATTGTTAATTCACGCTAGTGATGCTACTAGGATCCTCTGAATGGCTTTAATGGTACTTTTACGTGAACTGTCAAAATTACGGGCAGTGTTTTGCGTTCACGTACCGTATTTAGTATCTGCCAAATTTCTCCGCCGACCGACACATCAGTTTTTCCATTTACTGTAAGTACACTGCATAATTATATTGGCCGGCCCCTTGCCCGTGCCTCGACAGAATCGTAGCCCCTGCCGCTGAAAATTGCTAAAGGATTGCTCTGTCGTAACATGAGCGAACCAAAGCTGGATGACGTATGTACTCCGACTTACGGTGACTCAGGGAGGAAGTCTGACGTGCCCGCAGAAAGCCATGGCGCCTGCAGTAACAGGCATCTTCTAGCACAATATGCCACAGTGAAATCTTAGTCACAGATTTCTGAAAAGTGGTTTTGCTTGAGAGGTGTATGGTAACGACAGGCGAAAATGGGTAATTTGGATTGTGTTAATACTGCATGTCGGCATCGACCATGTCCCAGCATTCTACTTACAGATCACCAAACTGTTCATCCAGCACAAGTGAAGTTCCCTCTCCAGTTCCCCCATTTATACCTCGTCCTGTTCTGGTAAGTCTGTGGTTACATTCCTGCATGACAACTATGGCCGCGCGGTCTAAGGCGTGGGTCTGCGACCGTTTGCTTGCTGGGATTGCAGGTTCGAACCCCTCCGGGCACATGGATGTCTGTCTTTTGTGAATGTTGCGTGTTGTCACTTAGAGATATGTACTTCGGGCTGATCACTTGTCCATAGGAGTCGTACCGACTGTGCGTGTGCGTGTGATCAGGTGCAGCAGTAACCCTCGGTATCTGTAACAGGCAGGTAGAAGTCAGACTAAGAAAGAAGGAACTTACTGTGTCTACAGGAACATCTCCAATTTTATGGAAGGCCTGTTGGGAGAGCTTACCTTAATAGACAGCATTAAATCAATGTGGTCCCCCAAACTGTACGGTATGGCTCCTGTAGGCAGCCTCACAGGTGTAATTACATAATAATGTGCCTCTAGTGCAAGCAGTTAAGCCATAATCAAGTCGGGTTATCACAGGGGTCAATACAGCATCGCAATCACAAAACCACAATGGACAAGCCCAGTTGGGGGGCATGGCCGTAGGTGGTCAATAGGCGTAATATAATATTAAAGTGGCTATTCAGTATTTAATGCAACAAATTGTATAATCAGTAGTAAATCATCATTTGCTATTTATATGCCTCCTACATGTTTCGTCTTCTGCAAGGCCATCAACATGGAGGTGCATACAAAGGTATACAAGTATGGCAAATGTGTGTGTGTAATGTTAAAACACAGTATTTTATTTGTTAAATACAATACACCTTTAACAGAATATGTTGTACTTGTGTACCTTTGTATATACCTCCCTGGTGATGACCTTGTAGAGGCCAAATATATAGGAGGGATGTGACAAATGATTATTTATTACTGATTATGTAGTATGTTGTGATAAACGCTGTATAACTGTTGCACGGAATGTGGATTACACAATATTAAAGTGGCTGGAAGAAACTAGGATGTGTGTGGACTGGACTAAACTGGCTCAGGACCCTGTTAATGTTACTGAACCATCGTACGGGTATGGAATGCCCTTTTCAAGTGATGAATATTTCGCGTTCAAAGAAAGAACTGCACAGTGGTAGTGGCAAGTGGTCGTTCTCATGTGCGATCGCGTTCCAGTTACTTAGTTTCCGGTCGACTGTACAAAGCGGTTCATTGGCAACCAGATGGCGGGAAGTCTGGCATCTCCATTTACTGTGTGTTGAGAGCTACCGACCGTTCAGTTGAACGTGATCTTGTAAATCGCAGGATGTCGTGTACCCGCGCGCTGCGCTATACTCTGGAGACTCGATAACCGCCACAAAATTAATAAAATGACAATACTCCCCCAATTTTATGGTTACAGATTTGCCTCATATTCCCCTATCAATTCTCAGCTTCCCAGTGTATTAATGCAGTGCGCACTGGAAGTTACAAACCGTACAGCAATGTGCGGTGTGGAATCTATCTGTCTTTATCTGTTCTGTTGCTAGATAATAATGCAAGACGTGATAAGTGTAGCCTACATCTTACCAGGTATGTCAGCGCGTCTGTTCGACTTCCCTCATCAGAACGTAACGGTCTGTCAGTCCGCTTCATAAACACTAACACTAACAAGTAATGCCCACAGTGTAAACCCTATGTCAGTGCAGTAATTGTATGGTGTCATTGTGATGTTACAGAGCCCTGCCATGATGGGGCTCCAAGTTACTGCGAGTAAACGCAAATTGGAGGACGACGGTAAAGGACGGCAGGCCCCACAGCCAGCCAAAGTGGGTCGCACTGAAGAGACGGTACGGGAGGTAACCCCAGCACCTGACCTGGATGACTGGAGGGTTGACAGCACCAGCTCTGTCTTGGCCTCCACTCTGCTTGGCAGTTCTGAGGCTGAACTCATCGAGGATGATGATGAAGAGGATGAAGATGATGATGACGACGAAGAGGAGGAGGAAGAAGATAAAGGAAAGTATTTGCCGGCAGGACGAGGTTATCACTGTGTTCGCTATAGCGGGGACAGTACAGATGTAGGGTCGGTGTGTTATTCTCATCCTGTAGAACTTAAACCACTTGGTTATTATGGGACAGCTGAAGACCAAGGAGGATATTCTGGTAATTCTTCCTCGGCACAGTATAGCTCCAGGCAGCAACACTACCAGTCAAGGAGTGTTTCACAGTATTGGGGACCCCAGGGTGGAAGTGACAGTGGAAATGGAGCAGAATACTATGGCCAGGATCCAAGTTCCCAGCAGACGATTCGTTGCGATGAAAATGGGAAGTCATACTTGGATCTCGGTAGTTCAAGTGCAAGATATGTGAATGGTGCTAGTAGTAGTAGTAATGCTAACAGTTTAAGTGCTAGTAACAGTGGTGCATCAAACTTAAAGTGCTGTGATGGCAGTCGGACTAACTGGTGTAGTCAGGGACCAAACACGGCATGCTATCGCCAAAGACGACTTGCGGTGCTCAACATCTCTATGTGCAAGCTGGGAAGGTACAGACAATTTCCTGACCCCAGCCTCCATCGATCTGTGCTCATTTGTAATACGCTGAGGTACATCGAACGTGAGATGGAGCAGGAAGGTTTTTTCTTCAACAATGCTACAGGTACGGTTCAGGCACCCGTGCCACCACCACCCGCCCCAACACCTCATCCACCAGTGGACTCAGATCCCAGCTACCATCATCCCCAGTTTCCTGAAGTGCCTACACCCAGCATGAACTACCTTGCACCTAGTGCTGCATACCGTTCTCTGAATCCCTGTCCTGAGCTTGTCCCTCAGTACGAGCAGAACTTGCGGGACCTTTCTACATCAGGACGGGCAACTCCATTTCCCACCCCTCTTCATCCAAACTATGAAACTGACTCAGGAGTAGGGGACGAAGAATCAGGCAGGGGCATTAACTGGGGTTCTGTCCTCAGCCTCTCCAGTCAGTCAGACCTAGACCCTCTCAACAACAATGAGCTGTATCCTTCTTCCCCATCTCATTCATCAGCCTCCTCCTCCTCCTCCTCCTCATCGTCATCATCATCGTCATCATCATCATCATTACCTGGGCTAGGTTCAAGTGATTCCTCAGGCTCTCTTGGACTACTGGGAGACATGGACCTAGGCCATGAGTTTGACGACTTTCTTCCCAGCTGGAAATTGACACCATTGAGTGCGGATGACATTCTCAAGTCCGTCCCGCCCTCTGAATTTTCGGGACGGCAAGGGGAAGGAGAGTTGGACAGCATCATGCATGTGCTAGTTGGAACATAATGAGAAACTTCAGGGCAGGCAGCGTGGACCTCCACATAAGTGATGTGGCTGAACTTGCAGCACTGTTGCCTGTCTTGACTTCTCTGATCAGTGATGGTTGCATGTGATACGTCCAAACAGGCGGTGGCTACCAACATCATCGAGGTTACCAGTTGGTTGTTTTATTGATCTTATTAATGTGCTCAGGTTGTGAAGGGCTGTCCAAAGGCGGAAGAAGTGCAAGAATTGGGAATCCGACTTGACAGTCCATGGTCCTTTAGAGAAAACTTACAGTGGAAGTTATTACTTAGTTCCATACCACTTGGTGGATATTTTAAAACCCTGTCTGAAACTTCTACTTCACAATAATGCTGCAGTGATTGCTTTGCATGAGCAAGACAATTGAGAATTGAAAAGAGCCATAGGAATTGCAGTTTAGACATTGTATTTTTTTAATTAGTACCAACATGGTGTATTAATGATTCACTGTTCTGTTATGTCAAATTCTCATTAGGCCTACAAGAAATTACAGCATGCTGCTGCAGATTTATTTTTATGTAGCAACAAAGTGCGTGAGATTTCAGGTTCTTACAGTGGTGTTGCTGAGGATTCAAGTCTTCTGGGATGTGGCACTGTGTTGTTGGGTTAATGGTTCACAACACTTCAAAGGGACATGGTGCCTTCACCGTCAAGGGTCCAGCAGGGCATGAAGAATTCTTCCTGGATCCTTTGAAACTTCAAGAAATTCTTATCCATCGACACAGTGTCACACCCCAGAAGAGTTCAAACCTTTGTAACCGACTAGTTCTGCAACTCAATGCAATGCCCATTGTTAAATCCATAGGTCAGTGCTGATTGATTCACATATTTTCTACCATTTCTTTTGCAACATACTGCTCAAATCATTGCAAGCATGCTCAGTGATGACATTATTATTATTATTATTATATTGAATTTCTGAGGATGTAAACTAAACTTGTCATATGTTGCCATAACCATTCCCCCCCCCCCACATAACTGCAGTCATTGTCTTCTTCTTTCCTGTTTCTGTATATTTACAGTAGCATTGTTTAAAAGATCAAAGGATATATTTTTGAAGATACATAGAAAATGCACTGAGAGATGACGCTATTGATTTTTGGCATCATGCAAGTAATGTTTTATTAAAAGTGCACAGAAAGGCAACTTTATATCAAGTGTTCATGTAGATGTCGCTAGTAATGTACCTACAAGGGTTTTTATCCCTTGCTGTGAAGTAGGCCTTGAGCCCACTGTGAGTGGCTTTGTGAGTGGCTCTGTGACAACCCCACGTGACAAATCATGTCCATTTGTACATAGATCATGGAATATTTCATACTGTTGTAGAATGTTGAACTGAGTTTGTACCATGTTTGTCATTATTGGAAGGCCTGAAGGCAGACTTCAGATATTCACACATAATTACCAAGTATGAGTTTCTCACGGCAGTTTTTGTGAGGATCCGAGTGTTCTGGGTCATGACGCTGCCTATGTCCCAGAAGACTCAGCAGTTTGGATTTCAGCACAAAATAAATGGGCTATTCCAGACTTCAAAATTCTAGCTTCATACATTTGTTCATTGTCATAATTAGGAAGTAAAATAGATCCTTCATAAGTGACATAATGCTGTCAGAGAACACAAAGATATATTGAATTTGAGGGATTCGTGTATAGGTCAGGCCAGTGTGACTCGGAACTGGGTGTGTTGGCGGTGCTCAACAAATTGCAGCTAAGATACTTTACTGGTTTTTTTTTTTAAGTGTGTTACATAAAGATTGTGTCAGTTGCTGTGAGGCATTGAGATTACTGATGTAATCATCTGAGTTGTTTCAAGCAACAGAAAATAATCAGATATGAGGTTCTCATAAGAGCTACCTTCTGGTATATGCTAATGTGCCATTGGGTGGGTGGTTCCTGATATTTCAAAGAATCACAGTGCCTTCATGTCTAGCAAGCAATCCAAGAAGACTGCTTGGCTTTCAGAAGATGAAGGCACCATGATCCTTTGTGCTGTTGGGACCCATCCATCCAACAATATTGTCACATCCCAGAAGATCTAAATTCTTAACGCATTAACATATTTGATTAAATACCGTTGGATTATATGCATTTTTTGCATTTTACAATATGTAATGCTTACAATCTCATGCATACAAGTCTCTAAAAAGAAATACAAGATTTGTGGATGACTGTGAACACAGTTTTAAGTTGTCTCTCACTGTAGAGGCCCAGGTTCATTCCCATGCAAGTCCATGTGGTTTGAGGTGGACAGAGGTGGAATATGTTTTTCTCCCAGCACTTCAGTTTCCCCTGTCAGTATCATTCCACTTCTGCCGTACATACATTCATTCATCGTTCACCAGTGCTGTATTATCTCAGCAATTGACAGTTTTGTCATATAACACTTAACAGCACAGATTTAAATTCTACATGTTCTTACTGATGTGCACAAAAGATATGCTCTAGACATTTCCAGGCAGTATATTTAATATGCTTCAATTTGTAACTAATAATAATAATGATGATGATGATAATAATAATATGATCTCATTCCGTAACTTATGTTTTTGTAAAGCCTTGTTAACATTAAGCATTAACATTACTATCTCTGTGTCAGTGAACTGCTGACAATTGGAATGGGATGTGGTATGTTAACCCTAACTGTACCAGTTGACTGTGAGGGGTCAGGTGTGTGTCACAAGAGGGGGATTGTGTATGTAAAATGTGCTTTGGATTACTTTGGGTTTAGGCTATGAGAGACAATTTCTTGCCACAACACACTAAATGCAGTCATTGTAACACCTGTAATGTGATATGCTATTTATGGTTTTTGTAGTAATTTCTTCTTTCTTATAAATAACATGTTGTAAGGGGTGGCATTTTGGTAACCAGTGGAAGTAGGCATTTGCAGCTGTATTCTAAACAGTATGAAATATCCTTCACTAACTGAAGGTTCACCAGAGATGATAACATGACTGTTACCATCCAAGCGAGATCTTGATATGGACTCCACATGTACCCAGACTGTACATCTGCTGAGCCTTCATTCTCAGTAATACTCACTATTTAGAATGTAAGTGTAAAATAAACAAGAGGTATTCCTTTATATTATGGTTTTGATAGTCTCAAGGACATTACTTAAAACTGATGCTTTGTCCCCCTGGATCTCCCACTGTAAATATGTATATCAGGGGAGTGTTATAATGTACATAGTAATAAAAAAATCATATATCTATATACATATATTTTGAAATGATTCAGGAGGAAGCTTCCCAATAAATATAATAATTATAACTCTTAATATTTTGATTATCAAATAAAGTCTAGTCCGATATGTTCCGCAGAGGGTGGGCATTGTGGTTGATTCAGGAAAATATGTTGTCATCAGTGCTTCAAAGTGTCCTTTTGGCTATCAACATAGAGAGTATTAAATATTATATATAATTAATGAAATGTCACAATTTTACAAGTAGCTGATCCTGTAGCTGAGGATACCATTATGAATGTTTCACTGTGTGTCACCCACATGCTGTGCTTTGCTGCGAACCAGTTCATTTCTTCAGTAAAATATTCATATTAGTAACTGGCATGTATATACATGAACCGAATGAAGACCTTAAAAAGACTTTGTCAGCTGATTTAATGTAGATGTTTCAGTACTGCCATGTCATTTTTCAGCACAGTCCCACATCTACTATATACACAGCAGAGTGTCGGGTTTTTCCCACACTTTTAAGGTTCTCATTTCATCCACCCCATATGTATATGAACTATTTCCTTGGGACATGGAGCAGTTGTTTACAAATGGTTTCATTTTATATGATCTCCACATTTTTCTGCATTTGCCATGAACATCTTCATTCTGTGTGATCTCTACACTTATTCCTTTTCCCACATTCAGTTTCATTGTCCATGATCCCCATGCTTATTCCCATAAATAGCTGCATTCTCTGTGACCACCACACATGTTCCCCTTCCACATTCACACTCATACACAAGAACAGGCTCCAAACCTGTGGAGAATAATCATCCCACCACTTTTTTGTGAAATATTTAAGTGGTCAAAGTAACTGGATGTGATATTCATTGGAGAAATGATGTGGTTAGTGCAGCATTGCTAGTGCCCTCTGATGGACAATTTGAAAATTATTGTGCTGTGATATTATGTACAATTCCGTTACATCTAACATTGGCTGCTAATGTTAGTTAATATGTTGAAAATTGTAACCACACAAGACAGAGCAATGAGACACACAGTAATCTACAGTCCACAATCAATTTGCACTGTAAGTTCTTTACATGAAAAGAAAATACTTTGTATTATTATCACTGTCTGTGCTGAAACCGGTTATATCCCAAACTGAAATGCAGTTTACTAGATCTATACAGATACATTATTTTATCTGATAGCTTGCATCACTCTTCATTCACACCATTTCTTGCAACAGCAGGCGGCAGTGTTCGCTGCTCTTCCACTTTTCCTAAATTGGGGTCCACACATTTCAGTCAAATGTAGTGTAGTTAACGTTAGATTTTATGTACCATTTTTAAAGAAGGGGTTGGAATTGTTTTCCCTTAGCTCCAAAATATTTGATAGTTCTGACACACACACATACATTGCATGTTATAATTTTGTGAGTGGTGGGAAGTAAGTAGAGACAGTTGTCCGATATAATGATGTCCGTTTCCAGTGACACTTGCATTGATGGTGGGCTGTACTCTACTAATAAACCGTAATTAGTGTGAAATTAAACATCATACCTGAAACAGCATGCTACCATTTTTATTTAATCAACATTGCTCCATAGCATTCTTGGATCTTTAATACCTTTCAAACCATTCACTCTTATCCCAGTAAATATCTCCCTCTCAAGTATAACAACGTTTGAATATGATGGCTGCTATTTTGGAAGTTAAACACATGCAGGAAAGTCTCCAGTGATTTAAAATGGAGCCCCATGTTAGGAAGGTGTACATCATCCACTATCTGTAATACTTCTGCTGTACATGTAATGTTTAGGCAAATCTAGTAATAATTCATACTTCCTTTGTGTGAAATACATGGCCAAATTGTGTTTGATATTTTCCCCAATTACAAGCAGTTTGGTCATGATAATGCCACACCTGACCAGATTCAAATTAAGGAACAATAATGTACAATCATTAGTGCTAATGTATTGGAAAAATGTTATTTTCATGTCTTTTTTATATTGAAGGTCTTAAGAAAATTGTGGTTAAAGTTGATTGGTTTTTATAGTAATGTGACCCAACTTGTTGAGGCCATATGAGAAATAAACAGTGATTTCACACACACACACACACACACACATGTGTATGTGTGTGTGTGTGTGTAATTAACATTTTAGGTGTTTCTAATAAGATGTTCAAATCTGGTGATTTACTGAAAATGTACAAGTGTCATAAACACGAGTTTGAACACCAAATACATTTTTAAAAGTATGGAACAGTGTTTGAGCCTCAACAGAAATGTCACACATGCTACAATGGCCCAGCTGTTTGAGCCGTTTCTTGTGTTTCTGAGTACCCTTTCTATTAATGGTATCCTGGTTATTGAGCCATCCTGTTTTTGAAATGAACTTGTTGAAATAATTCATGTCAGGGATGCAAACAAATACATGCTTACATCATTGGGTGCAACATCAGTTGTGTTAAATGTAGTTACACTGCTCGTACCAGCACTTGGTAAGGCACTTGGTTTCGCCTTCCACCTCCCCTGAGGCATGTGGTGCCATGGTAGATGTTTGAAGAAGCCTCAACTGCATTCTCCACACCACAGCTTTTGTTGTATAAGCCTTGATGTCCTTGACATTGCAGTTAGGGCACCTTTATCTCTGGGCTAACATTGTGGAAAAAAGCACAAAATTCTGTCACAAATGTGTCTGTCTGGACAAAAAACACAACAGAAAATAAATGCACAAGACACACCTGCCCTTGAGCCAGTTGTATTTTTAACTGGAATACATGTGTTACTGGCCATAAATATCTAATGGTCCAACTTTGCGCTGCCTCACCATTGCCAGGGTTGGATCTGTGCTTGTGAGTCAGCAACAGTATTTTGTGTTCAAATGGAAGAGGCTGAATTGTGTGAATGAAGGCAAAAAACTTACGCTCTATTATTAGCCATTTTCATATGAATCATATTAACATGCTGAACTAACCACAGATGTTAGAAGATAGTGCCCAATACTACATTGGTATCCCTCCCACCCCCCACTTTTCATAAGCCTCTATATTATTTTGCATTCTTGACTTATTACTTGTATACCTTATAGTGTGTCATGTACCATATGTTTTCAGATGAAACTGCTAATCCTCACAGCGAAAGTTTGATTCCCAATTATGTAAATCAGAACTTTAACACTCAGTGTTGATTCCAGTGACAGGATGTGAAAGAAACTGTGGCATTAATGTACAAAAATGTTTGTATATTTTCAAAGCCAAAGATATTTTATTGGAATTAGGGAGAGCGGCAACTAACGTAAATGATACTGTGCTTTATAATAATTGATAGTTTATATCGCTAGGTAGATGTATTTATTCAACCGCTGTGAATAGATACATATTACGTCCTTGTACAGAACCAGAAACAAAAGCAATGAGCAATAAACAATGGTTTCCAAAAACATTACAAAGTTCACGTTTTTTCTTAAATATTTCCTGAAGATCTGATAAATTTCCTGCCCCAGCTTACTGTCCGTCATGCTCCAAATTCAAACACTGCTTCCCAACCTGTACGTCCGTTAAGGTCACTTGCAGCATCCTCTGTCCCTTTGTAATATTCTACTAAATTTCTTGCTTCAAGTAAGCACATTTGTGCACCTGTTACAGGATAAGCAAGATTGCATCATCATAGTGCTTCCAACATTACCCTTCCATGTTTGTCCACATCCTGAACATATCTTTCCTCACATTTGCTAATTCCATGGAGCAGAGTCCTTCAAACGCTACTTGTCCACCCAATCAAGAAATTCACATTTCATGTGACCTGGATGTGAGTTTCCATGTTCACAACAGCCGGCCACCTGTACCTATCCTGAGCCAGATTAATCCAGTCCATATACACTGATCCCATTGCTTTAAGATCCATTTTAAATTATCTTCCCACATACGAATTGGTCTTCAAAGTGGTCTCTTTCCTTCAGGTTTCTCCACCAATATTCTGTATGTATTTCTCTTTTTCATATGTGCCACATGCCCAGCCCATTTCATCCTCCTTGATTTGATCACCATAATATTTGATGATGAGTGCACATGACGAAGCTCTTAACTGTGCAATTTTCTCCAGTCCCCTCTCACCTCCTTTCTTCCAGGTCTATATATATTCCTCAGTACCCTATTTTCAAACACCTCAGCCTGTGCTCTTCCAACAGTGTGAAGGACCAAGTTCATGCACACAAAAAACAACATGCAAAGTCATAGTTCTATATATTTTAAACTTCATGTTTTGAGACAGCAAACAATAAGGGAAAAGATTCTGGACTGAGTGGTAAAAGGCATTACCAGAATTTGATCTGGTGTTCCTGTCTTGTGTGTGTGAAATTTTGATACGTTTGGGTTGTTCCCAGATATTTGAACTTAACATCACTTTCAGAACATTTATTACTTTTGTGTTATGATTTTGTCCTGCAGTCTGTTCGTGAGACAGTAATGTACTCTATCTTCTCGGCATTCACTACTAGACAGTTTTGTCTTTGTTTTTGTTCAGTAGATTAACACCATCACCCTGGACCAGCAAGCTGATGTGTCCAATTCAATATCAACCCCTGCTGGTTTGCTTCAGTCTTTCTAATGGCATATTCTGAAGCATAGACAAATAGCAGCATGGTAGTAAAACATCTCACTTTAGACCATTCCTAATAGGCAGATTCTAGACAAATGTGTATTTATATTAGATTTCATTTAAACATATTTTTGGCTACCTAACTGGTGGTATAACAATTCACAAGACCACCTTCCTAATGTCCTTGAAAGTCTATAAACAGTGCAGTGCAGTGTTTTTTTCCCTCAAGTGTTTGACAAGTGCAGAATATGTGAACTGATATGTCAAAATCTACACTGATGATCCCCATAAAGTTTTTTTACATGTGGAGTTAACTTTTACAGATGACTGTTGGGTAAAATTTTGTATGCAGTTGATAAAGAGTGATATGCCTTGATAATTACTACAATTTGTTTATCACCCTTCTTATAAACAGGTACAGGTACAGGCTTCCCCTGCTGGGCAGTTTTTCCTCATTCCGGATACAGTTCATAAGTTCATGGATCCTCCTCCTTCAATAAAATATTCCTGCAATTTGATTCATACCTCATGATTTAAAACACTACAAGTTTTCAGTAGCCATCTGAACCTCAAGCACACGTGACTCAGTTGTATGTATTGCACTCTGCCTAAAAGCACTAGCCCAATGTACATGCAATAACCAACAGCAATGACTCTTCCACCTACCTGAATAGGTGGGCTGTTTCAATTGAACTTATATAACAAAGCCTATAAACACTCATGTATGAAACTTGCAGATTCTCTGGAATTCACAGTTATCCAGGCTGAAGTAAGTCAGGGACTGGAACTGTATACGGTATGTCATGTTAATGGCAACTTGCAGCTTTAAAAAGCATGGACACATTAAAAGTAAATAAATGGAGCTAGAACTATGTATATGTTGATGCCTGAACGTATCTCTCTCTCACACACACACAAGTAGCAAAACACAGTGTGAGTTACACTTAGGTTGCCATGTTCTTTATGAAGTGCACTCAGGCTAAAGAAACAGCTGAACATCAAGCATACAGTACAGATCAGCACAACTAGATGGCAGCACTTTGATGTTTATTCTAGGAATACAAAGAATGGTAAATGGAATAGTAGTTATCATCACATGGTTGGTCACTTCCCTGATGACGAAGACAGAAATTGTTCTTGAAATATTGGTTTACTCTCCAGTTAAACACCCGATGTGGCTGCTATGTCAAGAAAATTTTATTGAATTTTTTCCCTTATCTGTCATCTGAAAATTGGGAGTCGCCTTACAGGCTCACAAAAAGTTAAACATGTGTTTATAGATATTTCCTGAAAATTTAAGAGTGTGAAGGGGTCATCCTCCAAAATGCGAAGTTTAGATACTTTGGAGTGAGAGCAAAACAAAATTACATGGACAAAGAAGTAAGAAGCAGGTTAAAATGCACAAGACTTCGTTCAACTTCATGAAATGTGCACGATAATCAGGATAGAATTGAACTGAATGTCTTATCTATGCTTATGTAAATTCATATGACAAAAAAATACCATACAAAACATACAAGAGTCTACTACATACTATTAGGCAGCTCAGTGCAGAAGTGAGAATGGACAGAAAATACATATGCCATCACATCATTAGACTATCGGACACGATGCAGTAACACCTTTCAAGCTGTGGCAGATTTTATGTATATTCTTGTATTTGGGAATGACAGTAATAAATAAAAAATATGCATAGAGAAATCATATGCAAATTAAATTTGGGTAATGCTGGCTACCCTTCTGTTCAAAATATTTTGTCATCCCATCCCTTATATAAAAATGTCAAGATTAAAATGTGTGAATGTATAATTTACTTACTGTTGTCAATGGGTGTGACTCATGGTGTCTCAACAAGAGAGAAATACAGATTGAGGGTACTTGAGAACAGGGTTATAAGGAGATTTCTGGACAAAACTGCATAACAAGGAGAATTGATACTTGTGTTCTTGAGATTTTCTCTTCTCCACACCTGCTGTCAGGCCCATCCAGCTACCAGTACAGTGGGTAATGGAGTCCTAAAGCAACCAGGGCATGAAGTTGACTACCATCTCCATCTGGTGCAAGGGTCAAGAATGAGTGCAGCTGTACATATACATCTTCTGTCCCCATGTACCTTTATGGCATGGAAAGGGACAGCTTTTTTTTTTTTTACTGGTACCAGATGTTATTAGGGTTATCAAAACCAAGGAACATGAAGTGGGTGGCAACTCCAGAGGAACAACTGATTTAATTGGTCAACACAAATTGCCTTCACAGCAGTGAATGTGAAGTGTTTTGAGTATGGTACCACAGCGCTAGTTACTGTTCTTATAGTATATACCAAGTTCCTTATAGGATACATGAAATTGTAAATTAGTATTTTACATTTTTATGCCTTTTTTAAATTAAATTCTGCTACATGTTTCTTGTATATGAATGATCTGAAGATGGCCCAACACCAAAGGTTGAAACATCATAAATGTTTGTATCATATACAGCAATAAAGTTGTGTGAACAGTGACAGGTACCTAAGGCACTGCAGTGAATGTGCACATTACATGTGTGTTGCCATTAGATGAGCTTACCCATCAGGGTATGTTTTATACCTTTACCATACAGTGGAATTGCATCCAGCTCCATAAAGTTGTGTTTTTAAACATAAACAAGATGGTGCCACTTTAATGAATATCACCATCTTTTGGTCTGTGATGCTGTGTAGAATATATACAGGCACCAACATAATGGTGAAACATGCTGGCTCCATTTTTTACTCAGAAGATGGAGGCAGTAGATTCCTCCAAAATATGTGCACCTTTGTAAAGGCAGTTCTCACTTAATGATGCCATGAACAGTGTAGTTTTGCTGTAACACTACAGATTTTGGTGACCAAAAATTTGATGAATGTTCGCTGGACTGTTACTGTTTTTGCTGGCAGCTGGTAGGGTCTCCAACAGCCAGGTTCTCAGTTACTCTAATTAATTATGTAGGGCAGAAAATTCTCCATTCTGCTTTTTGCTGTATAGTGCAATTTTGAGGAATGTAACCACTTTTATCCAAAAAGGTACAGGATGCTACACAAACATGAACTCCAAGAGCATGTATGGCTACCAAGGGAGAATGTAAAAGGTACGTACAATGGCCTATGTAGTGAGTTGTGAGTTTCTCACAGCAGTGCTGCAGAGCATGACAGCCTTCTGGGATGTGACACTGTGTCGCTGGGTGAGTGACTTGTGGTGTTTCAAAGAATCACTGTGCCTTCACCTTCAAGAATTACACAGTTCAAGGAGAGGAGCCAGTGCAGGAGGTGCAGCACACTGTACCCCTCTACTGCCATGCTGCTTCCACTGGCCACTGCTCTTTGAACTGCTTTGAAACACGTTGAGGTAAAGGACCCACAGTTTTCAAAACATCAGGAGCCACTCGCATCCAAGAAGACATGAATCCTCACAAATGAGTTGAGACAGAGTGCCAAGAGCCTTCCTTGTGTTTAAGAAAGGAAAGTAGATAGCAAATGTAAGTATGGTTCACACTTAAGAAGCAAGAGAGTTGTACAGACACAAGGCCTGGATACGGAGACAGCCCTGATGAATGTCATATGAAGAGGGTGCAGCGCACAACAGATGTTGGTCTCTTTGCTGCTGTAAGAAACATCTAATGAAATATGATTTCAGCGAAACCAACCAAGCACCATGTTGATATGGAACTATGCAGGAGAACTGTCATGGCTGTTGGGGACATTATGAATATATGGATTTATATTGCCATTTTGGGCAGTGCAGAGCAGTTGATATGCGCTGTGGCAAGTAGTGTAACAGCATTCTCAGCTGCTCATGACACTGTACCTCCACATACACACACATCAAGTGACAAGCAGCAACTTAGTCTGAACAGTACAAATGGCACTTGACACTTTCCATGCACACAACATGAACACCAAACACCATATATGTGAACCACTATGAGAAAACACATTGTACATACTATTGGCATTGTGCATCATAGTTGAGTGTGTTTAATGACACTATCAACTGCTGACATTGTACAGCATTGGTGTCAGTTGAATGAAGCATGAGTATGAAGCACTGTTGGAATGATAGTGACACAGGAAAACTGACGCACAGCCTGTTCAGAAAAAAATTTTAGCCAAGTGGTAGACTGTCCACCATGAATCCCACCAGGACCGGCCTGGTACTGAACCTGGGCTTCCACGGTAAGAGGCTGGTGACTAACTGCCCCAGCCTTGGCACTAACTGCCTGAGCTATGGCACTAACTAAGATGCAAGACAAGTAATTACACACAGGGATTTTCCTACAATCCAGTTTTTATTGCCCCTTCCAGATGCCCAGTGAATGTCTCACAAATGGAATGTCACGACAAATATTCCATTTCTAACATTAGTGCCTTTGTTCATTTCAAACAGAATTGATTCCTGCAATTTTCCACTAAGAAGAGTAATAGTGACATGGTACCCACCAACTATACAACACAGAGCAATGTAAGCAAAGTGTCCACTGCCGGAACAGGCTCTATATACATGACAGCTGTCAATAAACATTTCCGTACAAAACTTGTAAAAATATTTAAATATATCCATATATGACATTTCACAGTCCAGTAAAATCATTACTGCCATCAAGAGGAAATCCAGGTACACCAAGGCCTTCTTTTATGCCCTAGTTGTGTTCCTGAAAAAGTGAGCATAAATCAAAAACAGTGTTCCCGTAAGGATAAATGCCAATAAACCAGCCAAAGAGCATTAAACTGAAAATGAGAGGGTGTCAATTAAGAAGTGATATAAATTGTTAAGAAGTGTTAAAGCAAAAAGGCAAAAAGAAACAGGCATAAAATATGGGCTTGGTGTATAAATATTCCAGTGCTATTATTTTTCTTACATTCCACAGAATGATCATGAAGATTTAATTAAGTCTTCTCAGACATGATGCTGTGACTTTGGGTGGGTGGCTCCAAACACTCTGAAGGATTACAGTGCCTTTAAAACATCAGGAACTACACCCCTTAATGGCACAGCCACAGCGTCATGTCCCAAAAGACTTTCATCTTCAGAAACATGGATGTAAGAACCTCAAAACTCACACGATCTCCTGGTCTAAATCAGTCTAATAACAGCAGGTGAACACTTATTACATACGTCACCTTTCTGAGGTTCAAGTATTTCCCTCAGTCCTTTGTATCTAAAACAACCTCAATCTCCATTCGTACTATAAAATACAAGATCTGTTTTTTAATCCTCATAAGGTAACTGGTAAAATTACACATTAATGACATGGGGCATGCAGATTACAAGCCACATCTTCTCTTGGTTTCATCAAATTGTTTTCACACCACTGTCACATTCAAATACCTGAACTTTATGACTCATACTGAATAATTATTGTGGGTTTAAAACTATTATAGATGCATTCAATTGGAACATCATTTTGTCTGAGCAATATCATTGGTCACTTTCTGTCACTGTGCTTATAGCACTGGCCTGTCCACAAGCATGTGCATGCATGCGCACACACACACACACACACACACACACTCATCTGACCTGTACACATAGTCACTACCAGTACTCCATTGGAACATTGAGAGTGTCTGCAGGATATAAATGCTAAATATGGTTCCTACAGGTAGTGAATTTTGTACCTTCATGTGGTGTGTGCTGGGGAAATTGACCCCATACTCCCTCTGTTTTGTGATGAAGCATGGTTTCATCACAGGGGATATGCAAATTCTCAGTGTAACGAGAACTGATGTGCAGAAAATCCCTTGTTAATTTTGAAGTGCCATTATATAATGTCTAGGTTCATGTGTGGTAGGCTGTGAGTGCACCTAGGATTATTGGGCCCATTTCTTTCTTTGAAACCATAAATATGCCACACCAACATGTTACATGCCTTCTGACACAGCTGTTTGGAACACCTGCCTAATTCTGAGAGAACCTACCCTTCTTCTCAGCAAGACAGTGCGACAGCTAATACCACAATCCATTCTGTGTATTGTTCGGAAAGTGTTTTTGGTGACAGGTATTGTGACATTCTCATTCGCCAGACGTGAACCTGTGTGATTTTTACTTTTGGACAAGTTAAACGACAAAGTGTGCAGCAACAACAACAACAATAATAATAATAATAATGCTGAAGACACTCTGAAAAAATGAATTCGGGTGTAACGTCTTCAATTTCACTACCACAGTATCGACATGAAATGAAAACAGTGTTTCTTAGGTGTGACACTTGTCTGTGAGTTGGAGGAAAGCATTTCCAGCACCTCAATTAAATATGATGAAAACCTACTTTACATGTGATGAATAAAAACCTACTACTGACTGCAATACACTGAATAGAACACATGGACCCAGAATCACAGCAAACTGGAATAGGCGTGCAAAGTGACCAATAATCAGATAAAATAATAACCTTGAACTGAAAATGGAGGGGGATGATATTAAAATAACACCATGAATGGATGACATGACTGTTGAGGAAATAAAAATGCACCTCACACTGCTAATCAAATCAATTCAGGAAAATGAAAATTTGTACTTTATTTGGTGTTTACAGAAGATTATCAGTAAACATACTTGATCTAATAAATACATTGACCTGAAACGATTTACCTATCCTTACATTACTTAATTTTATACATGCCACTTCTAAATTAACCTGGCAATGTACAATAAGCTTTCATTACATAAAATCTACAGCGTGAATTTTCCTTCACCAAAAATAAAACTTGCACTTTTGTGAAAATTTTGCATTCCTCATGTGTGATACCCCCAAGTAATAAACTGGATTTCAATCATTTATTTTATTCAAGGATGCAGAACTTGCAAGCACAAAAGAATTATATTTACTGTCACCAGATACTGCAAAGACAGGTTAATTAATCATTATGACTAGTGATCCAAAATGATGATGAAAAGGAAATTAATGAGGAAGACAGATCCTATTTGTTGATTTATATCCAGAGATAAGAGGATGAAGAAGCTCAAACCACATTTGTTCTGTTCAAAATACAGAACTTGCAACTACACATTCATGAAGCTCTGTGGTACATATAAACTTGCACAATCTTACACAGGGTTACTTTCTATCAATATAACCAGTGGTTCTGGTCAGTTTTTACTCTGCTCAAGAAAATGTTACAATTGAAATTCTTAGTTGATTTGTGTAAGACATACTCTGTGCCATCCAACTGATAGCCAGCCACTTCACCTGTTATGAAACAGCAATTTAGGCTTTCATAAACCATGTCTAATTAATTTTAATTTAATGCACCCAACTAATGAACTGACCAGTTTTCATGAACGCATGAGAACCTTGCCATTAAAGACTGAGTAATGTATTAATAAACCCCAAACTTCAATAATTTCAATACAACTTCATGAACTTCAATGGCATGCTAATAGCACTGTTTGAAGTAGCATTCTGACAATGTGTCTTGTGTAATTTGGTTAGGTGAGTTTATAAATGCATCTTAGGATTCTGTACACAAAAATTCTTTCCCTTTTACATTGGCGTGTGATGGCACATTGTAAAACGCTATAGACTCAATTATAGGGATCCCACTTTTTAAAAACCAGAAAACTGGGACACTGAATAACATCAGGTGGTTGGGAAGAGGCTTTTGCGTCTATGATTATGAGACAGCATGGATGAAATTGATCAAACGTTTGTTTAACTGGCAGTCAGATACATCTATTACTCTCTGATGGTCACCAATATAACTACAGGAAGTGTAAAATTAATTGAAGAAATGACATGCTACTCGACAGGTATGATTTACATGTCATGAACTAGATGAATAAACGGTGCGCGCTCTTGAAGACTCACGGATTTTCCGCAGTGGTGAAATCAATTGCAACTAATACATAAAAATAAATTTTGAACATAAAAATGGATCTGAGTTACTCTGATTTTAGTAGGGCCGTGATATTTATTTGTCATTGATGGTGGTGGTGAATGGCGTGGCCATTTTGAATCTGCAATCTCACTGGCGGACTTTCACGGGACACTGATAGCGGGAGTATTCTGCAGTTGAGGGGGGTGAATTCGGGAGTGAAATACTCTAATATGGGTGGGTGGACAGACGCGAGTAGAGGGGGGCGTTCGGAGATATCCTGCGTTTTTCCAATGACCGATGGTAATAAGAAAGTTTGTCTGAAAGGCAGTATTCTAATAAACTGTTAAAATGCGAAAAACCACTGCTGTTCCCATATTAATCCCTTTAGCTAAATGGCTGTGCCAAGGACGCGGAAAGCAAATTTTATTAACGATTTCCGATAGCGAATGTTTCGCAAGTAGAACAGGAGGCTGAGACGGTTTTCAGTTCCATTGTCGAGGAGCTATGAGACTGATCGTGGTTTTATGTGGTACTTTTAGAACGGCGTACCAGCTGCTGAGGTTATATGGTGTTGAATCGATTTGATAAGGCGATTAGGATCAATCGGAAGATACATGAGTGGGAGGGAGACACTGTCCCTGGGGGTGATGTTGACCCAGTTGTGAAGTCCACCCACCTCCATCCGCTGACGAACTAAAGACTGAAGTGACGGACGCAGTATCGCAGTTCCCCAAACTTTATCCTACGGGATATCTCGGTGCGTTGTGGGGGAAATTTTCCGTAAATTCGAATTTCATTGTGAATTCCCACAAACAAAAACTTCATAAAAGTTATAGGTTTGAAATTTTTATGTACTCCTAATTAGTTCTGTGGCACAAATTTCAGCAGTTAAACTTTTCGGTGCGTTCGGAAAATTGCGAAAAGCGACTATTAGCTTCGTCACGTCTCTCTATTCGTCCGTCTGTGTGTCCTCATGGTACAACTCGGCTTCTACTGGACGGATTTTCCATGAAATTTCATATTTTAAATTTTGTCGAAAATCTGTCAAGAAAATTCAAGTTTGATTAAAATCTGACAAGAGTAACGAATACTTTGCGTAAAGACTTTTGTACATTTCTGATATCTCGCTTAATTCTAATTGGAATGAGAAATGTTTCAGTCAAAAGTTGTAGATAAAATCAAAACACACATTTTACGTTCAGTAGTTTTTTTCTCGAAAGTAGTGTCGTTTATGAGATGTGGAAAAATGTGGTAGACAGATAAGCCACAGATGGCAGTTGATAATACGGAGCATGCGCATTGCATGCTAAATAACTAAGGCTACAGGCACACACTTAGAATATGTAATACTTATTGCTTTTTCGCGGTAACAGTGGTTACACAAACGCGCCTCAATGTTACGCATGTTGTGTCTCGTTTTTATTTTCGATATTGTATGTGTGTGAAAAATCGGTTGTGTTCTTAAGTTCTTAATTCATATTGACCAGTGTTTAAATGATGAACTTAGCAAATCCTAGCTTATGTAATATTCACATTGCTAGAATGTTCCCCTTTCCGTGAGCAAATGAACTTTTGGAGATCATACAAGTCGGACAACCATTTACTCTTTGTATAGAACTCTGCTACCCGGAGCTAGTTCCTCTTTCAGAAACCGCGTCATGTAACATTATTTACAAACCTTTCAAAGTCCAGTGGGTACTCTATGCACCACCTGGTTTAACATTCAGAAATTCTACGTTCTGCCCACACTGTGTATATATGTGTTCTGCATGGATCACAGAACAAAGAGCGATTATTTCTCTATACAGCATTAACTGACTGGTTTTTATAACCGAGACGGAGTGTTTACTGCGCGGTACGGATTGAATCCTTAAACACCACGGAGGCCCGGGTTCGATTCCAGGTCAATTCCTGTCAGATTTGTGGTCGACAAAGTTACACAGGGACAGGTTTTTCTCCCAGCACTTCAGTTTCCCCTGTCAGTATCATTCCACCAAAGCTTCATACTCATTCATTCATCTACTGCCAACGCTGTATAATGTTTTTCTCCCAGCACTTCAGTTTCCCCTGTCAGTATAATTCCACCAAAGCTCCATACTCATTCATTCATCTACCACACACACTGTATAATGTTTTTCTCCCAGCACTTCAGTTTCCCCTGTCAGTATCATTCCACCAATGCTCCATACTCATTCATCCATCTACCACTCACGCTGTATAATGTTTTTCTCCCAGCACTTCAATTTGCTCCATGCTCGTTTTCATTGTGCCAGGTCACACGGGCTATGGCTGGGAACATTCTAAAAAGCATTACGCTGTTTCTGAAATCGGGGAAGATTGCACACAAAAGGTAGTGTCACTTAGTCTTTAAAGGGTTAAATGTTTTAATGGTCAGAATGGCGTCAGTCTTACATTACTGGAATTTCATTGATGTTACTAAAGAAGAAATCAGAAACGCAAAGAATGAAGGATTTATTGCCAGTAATGAGAATTCCATACCTCTCTGGCATATGACGCTTGGCAATCAGTTGCCGATGTTGTGAGAGATCTGTAGTACATTCTCTCGAAACGTCGGGAATCGATTACCCCGCGACTCAGCGTCATATTCCTGGAGTCCTGAAACACCGCGCAGTGACGACCCCAGGACTCGCTCGCACTGTCAGCATCCTTTTGACGGCAGAAAGCCGTGAAAGGCAAGCGGAAGGTTAGTCCAGAAGGCTCTCCAACAATTATGGCGTCCACGTAAAATTAAGACAAACACCGGACACTGTGGCGGTGTCAATCGGTCACAGACTACGCCGCGACGCTACATCGAACACACATGCACATCACTTTGCACATGCGCAGCAGTCTTCACGAGCCTCACTTCAAGCGGCCACGAACCGTGTTCACTTAGCACCGTGGATGTACGTTATGTCACGAGTGCATAAAATGTGTTGTTGGGATTGATTGTGCACAGCTGGGTATCATCAGTAATATTGGGGCAGTAAGTCCGAAGGCACGCGATGTAGTCTAGTAGGTGATTAACCTTGAACATGGGGATAGCATGTTCCTCTGCAAAGCTGATGCTCGCCAGTACAGGTTACTCTGACGAAATGTCCCGTTTCACTGATGTCTGTGTCCACTCTCAGGCAGTTTTCACAATCTAACTTGCAGGTGGGGTTCCTGTGTGTGCATGTTGTGGAATACACATCGCTAATAGAACACACTTTTCTACAAATGTGTCTAGTTTTGTGCCTTGAATAGTGACGGCCAGAAACGTGCTCACGCCGCCCCCCACCACCTCACTGAACCCTTACATACAACGTCCAACTACCAGAATTACACCAACACGGAGCATATAGCACATCCTCGTGTGGGTCAGCTATCCACAGTTTGAGAGCTGATAACATTGGCACAAAATGCTTGCAATGTTGCGCAGTGCAACTGGGATATGAGACCGGGGGGGAGGGGGGGGGAGCGGAGAGGGCACACTGCATTGCGTAGCGATCGCGACACGTGCACCAGAGCGACGCCATTGGCATGCTGGCACCGCCGGAGAATACAGATTGCAAACAGTTCGTGCAATTAGCAGGTGTCTGGACACTGGGGCTGTTTAGACTGGTGTATAGGCCTACGTATGAACGTTTCGGAGAACTCACTGCTTCCATCGTCAAGGTACAGTTAAGACGGAGGCAGCAAGTTGCTGTTGACCCATTGGTGTCTAGAAACCAGTCTGCGTCACATCCAAGAAGACTGGAATCATACGTACATTCGTACATCCGTGAGGCTACAAACATTTCGGTGTTCAACAAGCTGTTAGTTGTCACGCGATCTGTATGTATGAACGGTGAGGTAGGGCAGAAATGAATAACGTACATCGATACTCGTCTCTCATGCTGCCGTGCAGCTGTTCCACCGCATGACCCAGATGACGGCACTATGATCCTTCGAAACTCCAGGAACTACTGTTCCAATGACACGGCGTCATATCTCAAAACTATTCAGCAACACTGCTGCGAGGATCACAAGATTCGTGTGGTCGAAACAAATTTTTTGAAAGTGCGGAGTAACAAAACATGGTGTAGCCTGACCCAGACTGCAGCAGCCGACCAAAACTGCATTATCAAGCAAGGCTGTCACCACTTCAGCGCACCAGATCATCCTCCTTCCTGATGATCACAGCACAAAAAAAAAACACATTTTAGATTAGATGTAAACATAAATTGTGTCGATCGCCTTTGGCAGTTGGGCGTTTGCAAGCGTGTCCGGCCATGTTCAGTGAAGTATGTTGACTATCAACATGGTTACACGTGCATTTTGGTTGTACTACATGTGGTATAAATACATACCGACTGAGCACTGTAAATTGCTAATGTGCGAAGTTTGTTTTTGGCGCGACAGCCTCCAGTGGGCCAGGGCCTCCTCATTCACGAGGTTTTCTAAATCGCACGCAACAACGCACCACAGTCGGTAGGACTCCTCTGGACGAGCGATCAGCTCGTCGCAACACGCAACACTCACAACAGACAGACATCCATGCCCCCGGTGGGATACGAACCCACAATCTACGCCTGAGGCCGCGCGGCCACTGGGACCGGCAATGTGCGAAGTTCATTAAAAAAAAATTAAGTTCCGTGGTGAGGGGAGATATTTCGTGACTGGTCGGTGGATCTCCACCTTCTGGTGCACGTCTGAAATATTCCTTATACGGGTATTAGAAGGAACTGGGGTAGCTCAGTAAATATAGTGAATAGGCTGCGGCTGGACGATCCGGCAGGGAAGCGTCCAAATCGTCTGGGCCTCTTGTTCGATGGGTTAAGAGGTTCTTCACGCCGGCGTGAAACGGCCGGGGTGTATGGTTGACAACTGGCCCTATCTAGTTAAGAATGAGTGGAACTGTGCTTTTACTAACCCTAAGCGTCTTCATGGCGTGGACATGAACATTACTGCACTCTGGTATCAGAACAGACAACTGAAATTCATAACAGCATACCAATTCTTAGGCGCGTTCGTAAAATTGCTTAAAGCGACTATTGGCTTCAGTGTGTCTGTCCGACCGTCCCAAAGGAACAACTCGACTCCCACTAGACGGATTTTCATGAAACTTGATGTGTTTTTCGAAGATCTGTCAAGAAAATTCAAGTTTCATTAAGATCTGACCAGAATAAAGGATACTTCACTTGAAGACCAATAGTATGCACGTTTATGAAACTACCTCGCTAAATTCTTCTTAGGATGGAAATGTCTGAGACAAAAGTTGTAGAGAAAATCAAAACATACATTTTATATTGAATAATCCCCCCCCCCCCCGAAAATCGTGCCGTTTATGAGATAATGTGGCAAAATATGGTACAGCCAGACAGGCCACAGATGATAATATAACAAGGCGCATGAGCTTTGGATGCTGGGTCACCAAAGATACACAATCAGAATGTGTAATACTCATTGATTTTCCACTGCAACAATGGTTGCACGAACGGGCCTCAATGTTACGTTATCGGTACATCACTTGTCTTGTTTACTTAAATGTTACGCTACACGTAAATTGCCTGTCTTGTTCAAAATCATCGCATAAATGCATACCATAACCATACAGTAGGACGTGGATGAAGGTTCACTTTACCTTGCGTGTCCAACTATGCATTATCATACTTCCCAATCATACTGCTACTCGAAGGCTCACAGCACACCTGGGAAGGGCTTCCTGCAGCCGACCGATTCAAAACCGCTGGACCGGTCTAGCTAGCAGCAGGCAGTAGTGTACATTAATCTGCATTACACAGGGTGGTTCTGTTTGACGTCGGACTTAGCGCCAGGAGCAGATAGCGTTCCTACACAGCGGCCAACCACACTGCCCGTCTAAAATGTGGTCGGGCACGCGTTAAAAAAAATGTAAGAATTTTTAAGTGGAGAATTATATAAAAATTAACAGTAAAACAATTACGGTATTTTAGCGTCTATATGAAAATGAAACATGGATATCATGTATAAAAGCTTAGCCAATTTTTGCATACTTTTCAATTAAGCTTGAAAATACAGTAGAGGTAAAACAGAGTGTCGGTTACCCAATTAAAGAAAATATAAACACATTCTCCTCTAACGTCCACCTCCCATAGCAGTGTTTTTTTCCTTGTTCTGCTTTTTCACTGTCGACCTATAAACACCTAACACGACAAACCCCTTCATATCACCCGCAAGACGAGA
>Ga0131853_10003780_pt1 | contig 27227 bp, 14 predicted proteins | sample TergutLab28metaG_FD_92764 | JGI IMG/M metagenome (GOLD analysis project Ga0131853, IMG submission 92764) | Labiotermes labralis P1 segment gut microbial communities from Petit-Saut dam, French Guiana - Lab288 P1 (version 2) (version 2) | ecosystem: Host-associated > Arthropoda: Insects >...
GACTTTTCTATTGAATCACCACATTGGTCGTGTGTTCTTGTTTCGATGTGTGTTGGAGTTTCGGTGTGGCTGGGTTGGGGTGTTATCCGTGTTCAGAAAAGTCGCAAGCTCCTGATGATGGATGTATTAATGTCCGAAACATGCTGAGCATAGAAGAAGTGAAATAAAACTTAATAACTAGTGACATCAAGCTGGTCTCATTTTCTTCAACTGTGTGTTTGGTATTTGAGAGTGACTTTATACGTCACACATCTTTGTCATTGTTACCATTTTGTGTTTGTTTTTCAAACCTCCAAGTCCGCTGGTGCCATGGTATTAAAGTTTGAAGATGAAACTTCCACATCAATAGTACCCTGTGGCATAGACGAAAAAATATGATTCTCACCTAAGAGGTTTCTTACTTCGTAAGGAATGCCTAAAATGGATATTAATTGCCATAATATTAAAAACGCATGAGTATGTATAATATACATATTATCGAGGCTGTTATGATGTTTAATTACGCTAAGTGCGTTTGCAAACCATATAAATAAGTCAGGTTAGTAACCGAATGTTGGGATGATCGAGGAAGTGTTTGACGAGGCAGAGGATTTGCAAGGTCGCGGTTTTGTGCATTACCGGAACGTCACGGGAAATTTAGAAAGACTTTTTGAACACAGCTTGAAATGTTTTGCTGCTAGCCAAGACGAATTAATGAGTGTTATATTGAAACGAAAAGAGTTGTGGAAAATGATTAACAGTATAGGAATCTTCTCTCCATGAGTGGGAACTCAGTCGCCAGGTTATCTTTCGAATCCCTAACCAAGAGTGTAGATTTTAAAACTCTGTATCTTACGTATGGTAAGGTGAATTTCGTCAAAAAAACAAAACTTTAAATTATGGCTAAATGATGTGTTTATTAGCAAGGGAGAACTACATGTTTCGGCCTATAACGGCAATCTTCAGGTTCTGACAATTTTCTGCTAAAAGAGTTTATATAATATGCTTATTATTATATTATATAAACTCTTTTAGTAGAAAATTGTCAGAACCTGAAGATGGCCGCTATAGGCCGAAACATGTAGTTCTTCCTTGCTAATAAACACATAATTTGGCCATAATTTATAGTTGTGTTTTTTGGCGAAATTCACCTTACCATATAGTTTAAACGCACAACGGGGATGACACACCTCAGAACTGTATCTTACGTTTTCCAGGAGTGTTATACTCGTCACCTCTATCTGATAATTGTGCAATAAAATGTGTTTTACTACTAGTCTAAACAGTTAATATTTCCTGATGTTGAAAATAAAAAGAAAAGCTCTGCGAAGAATGCTATGTAGACCTACATGTTGTGTCTTTAATTGAAAAATGAGTATTAGCCATATTTGTCTCGGAAAAGAGGGAAATTTTTGTGTTAATTTTTTTTATCGCTGCACCGTTCATTTTGATACCTATAAAGTTCATACACCAACAAATGCACTCTTTATTAAACTTGATAAAGTTTTAAGATTTACATTAAAATGCACTTTGAACTGCTCCTACATGTTTCGGTCCTTAAGCACGACCATCATCAGGGAGCCTTCATTAGAGCCTAGCTGAAGTTATATTAGATTAAGATTCAGTAAAAAAAACTACACCATTGTACACTATGTTATGCGGTGGTGTGGCAGCAAACATGCTTCTTTCTAAACATCCGTTTAGAAAGACTGACAATTGACAAGAATAAGTAAGAATAGTGACAATCTGAGTAGTTGCCGGATGCTAACCGAGAGAGTTGCTTCTGCGATTTCCTCAGATATATGTGCAGGGAAGTTTCATACAAGACGGGCTGTACAACGGAGGTAGTGTTTAAACAGGTTATGAAGTTGTGACGATAAAAGATTTAGAAATTTTTTTAGTTCATTCCCCGTGCCAGTATCCGTGAAACGGTTGGAAGTAACACATCAACTTCCTGTTGTATGTCAGCCATAAAGACACTGAAGATGTTTTCCTGTTGATTTATACGTGAGTAGCCTAACTGGATTTCCTAATACTCTAAAAATCCTTTAAAAATATCCGGGAAGTCAGAAATAATATAAGGTGCGAGAAAAACTTTTTAAACACTATCTTCGGTAAGTTAAATTTAATAAATATGGATTAATTTTTTTAAGAAATTAAAGAGTAACTTTATTTGTAACTTTTCTGAGTCATCTGATTTAAAATGGCCCTTGAAACTTTAGAAATTTGTTACAACACGCATTGCTGTAAACAGAGTAATCATGTGTAAGAGAATGTTTAACTGTTTTTCAAGTATGTCCCAGAGAAACGTGAAACAGGTAACCACTGGAACTCAACCTCCCAATTGATAATCTAAATTTATTCCTTCCAGACTAATTAACTAACCAACGACACAATCAACCAAAACAGTAACCGTGTGGGGATATATGGAATATAGTCCTTCTTGGGAATTAAAGTTCTTCAGCTCGTCACAAAATTTCCCGAATTTTATAAATCCAGAGGTTTCAGTACCGCATGAACACAAGCCCCTCTGTTCTCCCCGTCCTGAGCCAGGTAAACAAGTCCAAGCTGTCCCAACTGATACTCTTAATATATCTTTGTATTGTTTTTTCATCGTACCCGGCATGCGGTGGGGCTATATTGGGTCCCTGGACGTACTGAGGTACGAAGAAATGAGAACGCGACGAACTCGCAAGGGACGGCCCTGCTCTAAAGTTTGTTGGAGCTGAGCCGGCCTTGGGAGTCTCTAGGCAGGTTTTAAGAAGAAGGATTAGACATTGGTTTGTTAACCAGCATTGGGTTTGGTGGCAAGGCCTTGGTAACACCCAAAGAGAGGCTCGAGAATTAATTTCGGGACCCTGTGTGGGTGCCAAGTTTAGGGTTCTGTCCTTTAACAGGACATAATCCAGGGCTGTTGCTGGCCTTCTTACTGGGCATAATACTCTGAGGAGACATCTTCATCTAATGGGGCTGTCAGACTGTCCATTGTGTAGGAAGTGTGGAGCAGAGGATGAAACCTCTGCCCACATTCTTTATGAATATGAAGCTTTGGCTTCACTCAGAGATGTGTATCTGGGCTCCTTTTTCTTGGAGCCAAAGTACATCAATAATATAAGTCTGGGGACCGTCTGGAACTTTAGCAAAGCAACAGGGCTCACTTGAATTGATATGGGGCACAAAGGGCCCGTCCATTAAGGCCCAGGTGCATCGGGATCGTAAGGTCTCGAACCCAATCGTAAATCAATCAATCAATTGTTTTTTTCCATCTATGCCTAGGTCTTCCAAGTGGCATATTTCCTTCGGCTTTCTCACATACATGCCACTTCCCTCCCCCCCCCTCCACTTTCCTTCTGTAAAGGAAAGCATGCATTTTTATGGAGTCTCAATCCTTTCTGTGTTTTGTGTGTGTGTGTTTTGACGGACTTTTAGGAAAATCTTTTTACACGTTTCTTATTTAATGCCAACCCATAAAATCAGCGAAACGCAAAGAGATGTCAGTTTTTCCTTTTAGCTCTTTCCACCTTCGAAAGTCTTCGCTGTGCTGTGACGTGGTTTCTGCTTACGTTAGTGGAATTACCTTCTTGATGGAGAACTTTGACGTGGACGTACAAAGGATTTCTGCTACAAATGTCCTTCTGGGGGAGGGGGCTTTAAGATTTTTCTTTGGATTAATCAGTGCGACTTGAACCGAGAGTTTCTCCATTGCGTAGAACGAAAGCCTTTGCGACCTTGAGTGAAGCCAGACTAGCGGAAGGCCTTTTGAGATTGGGAATGGGGCGTGCCGCATCCTTCAGTTACACCGACGCCTTGGCTTAAAGCCAAAATGGGGGAAATAAAGGACAACCTTACTAAGTCTGGCCTAAAAGTGCTTGGTGCAGTTCCTTAAGACGACTTGGCCGTAACAGGCAGCCTCGACTGGCCTGCTGATTTCCAGATGTTTTCGTCTGGGGCCTCAAGCTACTGTTGTACTCCCGCAGTCGGCAAAATTTCTCTCCAAGCTTCCGAACCAGAAGTTTCCCCCACTTCAGCTACTGTGATTCGAAACCTTCTCTACCGGAGACCAACCAAACGTCGTTTTAAACCTAAAATTATTAACAACCCTTCCAATGCGTAAACTTATAAGGAGGTAGAAACACTAACCCCACCTACTTTATGGTCCTTGTGAAATATTCCACTTGTATTCAGCGTAACGACATTGAAGCCATGCGAAAGTTTGTCTATACCTTGGATCTTGATATATCAGTAATTGGACCTACAAATGTCAACATAGAACGGATAGGGATTTTGAATATATATGTGACTTATATCAAAGGTACTGTTTTGCGGCAGCAGTTATAATATGGCCACAGTGCGCAACATTGAAGTTACTTCCAGTTAATTTAACATACACAAAATCTGTGCTTCAGTTATAAGCTTTTCGAAAAATAAAATAGGAAAAGAATAGTAATAACATTTATAGCAACAGTAGCTCTGTAAGACACAATATGTTTGCGAAATTAACGTATTATCTGAGTTCTACTTGTGATACTGTACGTATTCTGTTAGAAGTTTTGTCTCCAAATTGCACGTAAGATTGAAGCTTAATTTTTGGATTACGAAACGGTTATTTTCTAAAGGGCTTATGATTATTAAGTAATGAAATATTGGGATCACGAGAACGACAGTGTTAAAAATTTCAAATATGTTCATTTTAGTCTGAAAAAAAGAAGGAAAGAGACCACTTGAGAGACATAGGTGTAAATGGAAAATAGTAATAAAAGCTTATGAAATTTACGCCTATCTAAATAGTACTGATTTTTCATTCTACTTTTATTTTTTTTATCTGGAATACTTGCAGAAGGGTGGCACTTGATGTAAAACTTATGTTCCTTCCTCTCTCTCTCTCTCTCTCTCTGTCTCTCCCCACGTGCTGTTATTCTCTCATACCAAATTTAAGCAGTTACGCTAGACGCAGGTCTTATTTAGCATGTGTGTTATTTCTGTCTCGCCGTAAGCTAACTTGGAAATGTCGACAGATATGATCCTCTAATATTTAAATGCGAGCAGACAGATGGAGAAGCATGTTGATCTAATGGGCACACTTTATGAATTAAAATGTTGCATGTCGATACAAGGCTTTATACCTTTGTACTCGTTTACAACCACTATATCTCCATCAATATTCGCAATCAGTGAAGCTAGTGTCCGGTCAACAGTACAAACAAATAATCGACTTCACAGTTCGCTTGCGGAAACTCTGTACTCTTACGGCGGTGCTTGTGTGTTCAGTCTGACACAACTTAAGTTCTGTATCATCCTTTAATGCCTTTACATATATACTACACGTTTCGGGGCTACGCTAAAACCATCTTCAAGAATGTCAATACAGAGTTTTACATAAGGAAGATTATTGTCGATTTTGAGGTCCCTGTTCTTTTTTAATTTTGCCATGTATGTGATATTGCGTCAGACCGAACACTTGAACGCTGTCATTGATTAGCACAACGGTATGGAATCCATAACGATTGCTGTATTCTTATTGTTGTGTGTGGATTTCAGTGATTTGTCCTGTACCCAGACACGTTAATAATCTTTTCTGTCAATTCCTGTACACGGACAATGAAAGGCTCTTTGCGAATTCTCACTTCTCTCTTACAGCCCACTGACATTATGCATTCCCTACGGTTGAAACTGTTTAATAACCTCAATAGCAGCTTGAAGAATGCCCCGGAAATTTATTCCAAATATTTATCTGGCCACACTCCCACATAATTGAGGGTATATATGTTCTGTGGGTTATCATATGATCTGCTATTTAGCCAGTAATAAACACGTGTGCTTATTACCTTTACTCCAAACTTATGTTGTTCAAGCAACTCAAATGAAAGGAATCTTCCTCCATAAGATAACACGCGCTCTTTCGACAAGTAATATCCCGTCTTTTGTGGAATACAGCTTTTTCTTACCTTCTTTACGTAATCATTTCAATCGAATCCTCATTATCCAGATGAATCCAGGCTCTATGCGCCCGCTCTACCTGTATTTCCTTTCAGGTAAAGTTCAAGTTCACCCTATAGAACAGGCCACGAAGGCACAGAGGGGGAGTACTCTTTCTTTAACTTCGGCGATAGGTGGGGTGGGTGGTCAACTCCCAACCCCGGCCGCTTTACCCCCGGGAAAGACCCGGTGCCCATTGTATTAGGAGGTTGGTTGGGTTTCAGGGCCGGTCTGGACGGGTGCGGAAAATCTCGCTTCCCAAGGGGATTCGATCCCCGGACAGTCCAATCCGTAAAGAATCGCTATACCGACTGCTCTATCCCGTATTTCCTTAAGACCGCTTTTAATATTCAAATTTTACTTAAGTCTGGGTCTTCCAAAGAGGCCTCTTTGGGATTTTTTTACGAAAATTTCCTTACAATTTGTGATATGTCAAATACTTTTTGCACCGTCCATTTCATACTCCTTAATTTTACGATCTGCTAAATTTTTCTGAAGGGTACAGATTATGAAGTTCCTCGTTATGTTATTTTCTCCAGCCCCCACCCACAACTTCTGTTCTCGCTCTAGGAAGTGTGTCATCCCCGTTGTGTGTGTGATTATTGGAAAGGTTATGTAGTCAAACACAACTATAGTTGTGTTTGACTACATATCCTTTCCAATTTTCTGTTCATACGTGGGTGATGTAACAATAACAGCTCTGATGAGGGACACGAAACAAGGCGATGCGTGCATAACTTATAGCAGCTTTTTTTTTTGTCTGTGATGTTGCCTTCCCTGGTAATGATGGTGGGAACCGCCACCGAAACGTGTATGAATATAGCTTGACTTTACAAGTATGTGAATAGTGTTGGACCAGCTTGTAGACTATAACTTTATATGGATTTGAATTCAGATATTCATAAAGGATAGTCCTGATTCTGATGAGCATATGTTCATACGCAGCTTCTTCCTACCAGTTTCTATTTGAGATATTTTCGAAGTTTGGTAGTACCATGTTATTATCTTCACGTCATGTTGAACTGTGATTTAATTTGATGAATTCGCCTCCATGAGTCGTGATCGAAGAGTCCAACACAATTCATGTTACATTCACGGGTTGTGTGGACGGCGATAACTCTTCTATCAAAGAAAGAGAAATTACTCGAGAAGTCCACTGAAATGTTGCTACTACATTTGCTTCTGTCTGTCAGAAACATTCTAAAGAAATTCTTTTGTTTTTCATGCGTAACTTTCGGGGAGAAAAGTTGAGAATATAGTGTGAGGTCTCCCAGAACTAAGGAGGATGAAATAGGGGATGTTAAATTAGTTTTTTATTTCTCGTTTGAAGGCGCAAAATAAAAAGAATGCAATTTCTTCGTTAAGCGTCTAGAATGAGAACATTGAAAAGACACAGAGGGTAATGAGAAAACCATTGTGGCGACAGTTCTTCTGCAGGGCAATTTAATTAAAATTGTACCCCGTATTCGGATTCATTTAAATATAATTTGCTCTCGTTGAATTATCTTACGTGAGTAGCGGCTTGTTTGGTATAAAGATTTCTATCCAATGATCTATCTATGAAAGACGACGACGTACTTTAACTATCCAAAACATTACAATAAAATTAGATAGTTAAGTTTCTTATTTTATTGGTGTTATACAGTGAAATACTAAGCATGTCAGTAAGTTTTTTTGCCATACTTATAACATCTAAGATATAAGGCAATATTTATTTATTTATTTATTTTTATGAAGTCTTCCTTTTGAAGTGTCTTCAAATCCCTGCGGAGGACCTATTAAAATGCTGCGTGCGTGCGTCCGTCCATATGCATGATATAATGCAAAAAGTACTGCGAGGTTTATCAGAGACTGTTTGAAATCGGAGAGTTAAAATAGGTTGACTCATTCCAGTTGTGATCAAATTTTGATGATGATGATGATGATGATGATGATGATAATAATAATAATAATAATAATAATAATAATGGGATTTTATGTGTGTACCTACTTGACGTTTTATCTGCGCGTCTTGAACCTAGATCATGCTAATGTTCTTGATTGTGCGTAAGAATGAAAAATATTTCTAACAAAATTCGTAGAGAGAAGTGGAATTATCGTTTTGTGCCTAACATTTGTTTTCCGCACTTCTTGTAGTTAACTAAAAAGTTTCACTTAATATCTCGGAAGTGTTACGATATGTGTAAACGTAAAGGTAACATTATCCTTGTTGATGCCATGATACCATATGGGAGAAAATGTGGTAGAGGTCCACTTATTTTTAACCGTGGTGTTAGGTGGAAATGGTGGTAAACTGCACGTTCCAGCTGCTCGCACCCCCGGCCCTTCCGCTTCGCACTTACGGACAGAACCTTTGCACCCACTGAATAGGAGGCTGGGTGGTCCACAAAGCTTATTTTGGAGGAGAGAATGTCTTGCCATCACTTGAATTCGAACCCTGGGTCATCCAACTCATGAACTAACCGCTACGTAGAGTCTGCAACCCCTGTGCATATGATATTGTCTCAGTTTAACTGAAATTAAAATTGGGAGACAGATTTTGATGAGTCGGCCCCGTTTCTTTTTATGTTATACCGTACACGTTCGTACAGTCACATGTGTCATCATCCAGTAAACCCACTCTGTGGTACACAATTTATGACATACTTCGACTTACATGGGGCACGCGGTGGTGTAGTTGGTTGAGGCACTGCGCTACAAGTCGGAAAGTCGCGGGTTCGATTCCCGATGATATCACTGGAATTTTTCATTGACATAATCCTTCCGGCCGCAGTATGGACCTGGGGTCGGCTTAGCCTCTAACAGGAATGAGTACCAGGAGTATTTCCTGGGGATAAAGGTGACCGGTGCGTAGGGCTGACAACCTTACCACCTTCATGTGCCGACTGTCTTAAAATCGGAGTCTCAACCTCCTGGTACTCACTGGGCCTGTCCAGGCCTGTAATGGGATTGCTTTACTTTTTACTTCGACTTGTATATGTTTCGGCACCTAGGTTTCATTCTCAGGGATACTGGCACGTTGCTTTTTATACCTTCCTTATAATGACTCCCTGGGGTTTGTAACTCGGTGCCGAAACATGTTGCAGCTGATGTATGTCATAAATTGTATATTACAGAGTGCATTTGTTGGATGATACATTGAAAGTCACTCCTGTGTTTTGTGTCACCTAATGTACACAGTGCTCCTCTAAGATAACTAGGCGGGCAGACATTCAGAAAAAAGGCTCAGACATCTCGCTGTATAAATTTCCTTTCTACAACTTCCTCATTGGAATTATTGTGCCTTGTCTGCAGAGAGGCTTTAACGAAAAGTAATAATTGCTAAGCCGTTAATGGTATTCGTCTTCTGTGGAAACCAGAGTTTGAGACGCACCCCTGAAGTTTCGCTTCCGCGATGCTTCTGAAAATCCTCCTGTATTGTTTTCCTCTCCTTATTTTTGAATGGGGCGTCTTTGTTTGCGCTAACTTGACACGTATTTTGAGCAGTTTACGACAGGCGGCGGAGAGACCATGGCCACCAGAAAAATTCAGTGTCCACAACGTTTTATATGCATTCAGAGTATCTTTTATGAGAGGAGGGCCGGCCGTGGGTGGTGGTTTGTACGACGGAAAATGATATCTGCAAAAGCCTAAGGTAAATTAATTGATAACGGCGTTTGTAAGCAAATTTCTGGCCTACGGTCTGTCTTTGTTTTTTTTATCGTGTTTTATATCTTTGTTGTTCCGGTCAAGATTGCAATCTCTTATTTTGCCCCCCCCCCCCAACTTTGGGTCAGTGGAGTCTGAGTTGACTAGGTGGTTTAGTCAGGTACTTGCATTTGTTTTCATTTGTTTATGTCAGAAGTGAGTTGTTTCATGCCATCGACAGTTTTGAAATTGGCTGTGTTAGTTTAAGTTATATATTTATTTCATTATTGTTATTCGTAATGCTGATTTGTTGATTTATGTGTTGCATTTCTGAAGCTTCGACCCTTACCACCGTCGTTATTTTAATCCCCTTTTATTTGGGGGTACGGCTACATTACCATTTGAGACAAACGGACTCCCCCACTCCCCCCCCCCACGCACCCCACCAGAATTACTTTTCAGGTTCATTCTCATGTTCACAGCCACCAAACCCGGACCAAATTCTGACTGAGCTGGGCACGGTATTACCATTCATTCCCTTTAAAATATATTTAGTATTACCCTGCTGTCTGCGTCTTGGTCTTTAGAGTTGTCTTTCCCTTTCAGGGGCTCAGACCAACATTTATTCCACATTTCTCATCTCTGTTGTGCTTGTAACTTGCCCCTCTCTTTTCGTACGCCGTGGTAGAATAATTCTTTCTTGTTAAATTACACAATTATGAAGCTCTTCTTTTGTGTACTTATTACCATTACCGTGTTACTTTCGTCTGAGCCTGGTATAGTGTTTCGAAATGAATGGCACAAGATATTCCCTATATTCAGCAGCTGGCCTTATGTTTATTACTGCTCTGAATATGCTAAATATATATCTGTAATCATTACAGTAACCTCTCATATTAACTTCGTACCAGTAACATAGTGAAGCAATAGGTGCATTTCTGCGCGACACGCAAGTTCCAGTGAAACACCCTAAAATAGGCCTCTTCTTTGTCTCTCTGGCAACTAAACGTGAACCGAAACCTTTGACCGGAGCCCGATTCCCCACCCCTCGTCATCACTTCTCTTTGGTATCAATGTCATACAGAGACCTCCACAAGATCAATCATGTCGAGAGCTTTAATCACGGAGGGGTATTTTACCCCGTAGGGTCCAAATTGATGAAGAAGGTCCTTCACGTCAGATATGAAAGCCCAATCACGGTATGGATGTTTACATTAAGGTAGCATTGATCTAACTAATGCTGGCCGAGCGATCAAACGGACGATGAGAGGAGTGGCATTATATTATGCACGATTTTTGTATTAGATGGACAGGTGGCTGGGGTAAATATGTGTAAGTAAGGGGAGGAATTTCTGTATGAAATATGTCCTGAGAAATTAATATTCCACCGGATGGTTAACGAATTGTAAGCCTTTTAATAAATTCAAAGTCTTTACCTTGTTCGTTACACTTTGCTACTTCTCGCGCGTTTAAGCCAGATGAATTCAGTCAAAACAGATTCTATTTTAGGCTGTATGTTGGCAGTATTCAAATAAACATATTACTCAAACTACGCTACATTTTCCACCCATCCTGTTTCTTGTTTTTGTCGCCCTAATATTGCTTAACGAATAATAAAAACGTAACGTTCTCCATTCCCTTCATTTCCTCTACCTACTTTCCAGATATTTCGTCAACAACTTCTCATCTTCACTTAATATCTATCCTATTTTTTCGTTACCTAGGATATTTTGAGACTGATTTCGAGATATATTTAGACGTTTCCATTTTTAATTTCTTTTCAGTGTAGGATGCAATGTGATGTATCAAATTTAATCTTTTTTCCTTACAGTCTCAACGGACAGGGCATGTTGCACGCATGGGAGACAAGAGAGGTGCATACAGTGTTTTGATGGGAAGACTTGAGGGGAAGATAACACTTGGAAGACCTAAGCGAAGATGGGGATAAAATTAAAATAAAACTTCAAAAAGTAGGATGGGAGCATGGACTGGATTGATCTGGCTCAGGATAGGGACGGGTGGCGGGCTGTTGTAAATGCCTTAATAAGCCGTCGTGCTTCATAAAACGCGGGGAATTTCTTGACTAGCTGAGAACCTGTAAGCTTCTCTAGAAGGACTCTGCTCCATGTGTTAGTTAATTAGTTCCTTACGATCTCAATGCCCTCAACGTTCATTAATGTAAAGTAAGGCTTTCCGGTTTCTTATTTGAGCGCCATGCCACGAAGAGCATGGGTTGTGAACGTCGATTTATAGCTATACTCTTTCTTTAACCTCGGCACCAGAGGGAGAATGTTCACGTCCCGGAAGCTCCTGGGAAGCAGGAGTCAGTGTAACATATAGATGGGAGGCTGGGTATATCTCAAACCCACTCTAAACGAACGAACCCCAATTCTTCAGTTAACCGTCCCGTAGCCTAATCACTATACTGTCTGAGTTATTTCGATTCCATTCAACAGCTTAAGCTTTTAAAACAAGAATCGGTTGTGTAGCCTTGGAAGTCTAACGTGTCATCCCATTTACGTGTGTGTCTTACTCAGTCCACCTTCACGGCGAACTGAATGTGAGTGCTTGCTTATGATGGTCTTAATCGGATCTACATTGCCTCTTGTGAATGGCGGACTTAGTATATTTTACGCGATGAATCACTGGTCCTGCTTTTGTATGTCCTAAATGTACTTGTTTACCAACTTGTAAACGCCTCAGAATTATGAACCTTTCAGCTCTATTTGTGAGCAGCCCAGTGATATATTTTCATTTAACGGATATAAAGTTGTACAAACAACGGTACCTGTTTCAGTGGAAAGAGATGGAAGGTACAGTGAGTAGCTTTGAGTGGGGACTCAAACTTTCGAATGCCTCCACCTAGAAGTAGCGCGAATTAAACACGTCTACCGAAAGATGCACGTGAGGATGCAGTTGGATGAGGCACTGCGCTACAAGCCGTAACGTCGCGGGTTCGATCCCCGATGGTGTCATTGGAATTTTTTATTGACACAGCCTCTAACAGAAATGAGTACAAGGAATATTTCCTGGTGGTAAAAGCGGCCGGTGCGTAGGGCTGACAACCCTACCACTTTCGTGTGTCGATTGTTTTGAAATCTGGGAACCTCAGCCTCTTGGAACTCTCAGGGTCTGTTCAGGCCTCTGATGATATTGCTTTACCTTTACTGCGCCCAAAATATATTGTTGTTAGGGAAGTCGCTGACATAAAAAATGGGCACAGTAGCGTACAAAATTATTGCAACAGTTGCAAAAGAGATGGTTTTAGATTTGTGGATGTTTCTTAGAGAATTGTTAAATATGATTATAAATTTTCAGCTTAAATACGAGAAAAGGAAAAGGTACGCTACATGATTGCCACTCGACCGAATATCAGGAAAATCCGTACGAATATTACGTCTTAATTTTAAATTTCCAGTAATCAGCAATAATAACGTATGGTGATGGTGGTGGTGATGGTGGTGGTGGTGGTGGTGGTGGTGGTGGTGGTGGTGAAAGTATGTAGTGGGACAGTGATGAGTAATTTATGCTTTCTGTTAAGGGTTAATGAACAAGTTCTGCGGCGAAAATACGGGATCCCTTTTTGAAAAATTCTTATCGAGCTCAGACGAAGCCAGTGCTGTGTAGTAGCGCCATTGCTATGATACAAAGTATACAGAAAGTACTTATTAAATTTTTCTCTGCCTTGGCTATCATTCTGTGCTAAAACATCGAACGTTTGACGGGTAGGGCTATTCGGACTTTGCTAAAGGAACACACGTAAGAATTTCGGCTGCTAAAGAAGTTATTACCGATCTTCAGAGAACTGCACTTAGCATACAAAGACGCCAGCTGTAATATTAAGAGACGGCGAATTTTTTAAAATGTTTTTATGTATTTTATATTATTATCTGAACGAGTGGCGGTTTTAGGCTCTTTCGCAAAATTGCTAAGAGCCACTACTAGCTTCGTCATGTCCGTCTGCCCGTCTGTGTGAATGTGGCAAAGGGTGTGTGGGTCAAACTTCCAGGACTGTCGAAATCAGATGCCAAGAACACATAAGACACCTGCGCCATGGCCGGAAAGAAAAAGCCAGCTGTAGCACAAAGCCTACTAAGCATAGGACATGAAATCCAATTTGAGAAAACACAAGCTGAACAGGACGGCTACGTACTTGGACCGGAATGTGCAAGAAACTGTAGAAATTTAACTACATACCGAAAACTTGAACAGGGAGGCACGCTTCATAGAGAAGGCATCCGGTAATTAGTTTACCGAAACGCTCTCCACAACCAGAAATAGACAGCTCTGGCAAAGTATAACACCCTTTGGACTCCACCCACTAACCAGAGGGGTCGCATTCCACCCCGCACCCTGCCGAAAGGAGATATACATAGCGCAGGGTAGGACACCTAGCCATCAGTTTTGTTTCAACCAAACCACCAGCATGCCCTGAGGATGGGGACGGAGTTAGTTCCCGAAACGTCGGTAAAACTTCACATCTTGACGCGGCTGTCTGCCCGAAAAAAATCATTTAATTCTGTCGCCGCGAAAGCTTCAAGAATTATCTTCAATATTTGCAACTGATGCTGGCCGTTGTGAAGAATCTCTGATGTGTAGGAAAGAGAAGCATTCATGCTTATTTTTAAAGAAAGGTGTACAACAGAATGCAAATCTGTCTACTCGTCTCTTCTTTTAAGATGTGTACCAAAATATTTGCAATAATTCAATAACAAATGAATAACTACCGTATGATAAACATGAATCAGTTACAACTCAACAATGAGGGCGGATGGCAGTAGATCCGGGTATGTGAAGACTATTCTTTTGTTCTCACTAGTGTTATTCCCGAAGTATTTCATAGTAACTAAATCAGGTATACACACAATTGTATTAAATGACTTTGTTTATTGCATTTTCCGATAGAACTTCAACATAACCTAAATTACGTATATATATACGTATATATAGTTATATATTTTATATATTGTTGTACATAATTTTAAAAAAACTGCTTTTAACCATCCACCATTATTTTATATATCACATTCGTCAAGGCTAGTAACATTCAATACTACAAATCTAGAATTTTAAATTATATATTAGGATTAATAGCCGCGTATTTTACTGTCTGCAGTTAATCAATACCAGAAGCTGTAATTACAGCTGTACGAGCTCCTGATGATGGGTGTCAACACCCGAAACATGTAGAGCTGCCTACAGAAATGTAATAAACTGAATAAGTCGCATAATGTTGGACAATTATTAAATTCGATTCACGATGCACGGACCCATGTATATAAAATTCAATATAAGGTCACTTTCCTTTCATAATCAAGAATGATAAAAAATTAAGCGTGAGGTTTGAAGTATAATTCTCGAAGTCCAGCGATTTGGTGAAGTATTCTGCATTTGACATTCTTTATTCAATGCCTGCTTCTTCTCATCGCGCTGAAAAACGAAAGACTCAATAATTTCTTGTGTATATGTCGCAAAAAATAAAACAGAGCAAACGCAAACAATTCAGCTCAATATTTCTTTTCTGTATCTTCGTGTGGGTGGAGTGGTGCTGCATCTCCGGCAGTTTATGTGTTGACTTCACATTTTTCCTCTACTCCCTTTCTCCCTACCTAGTCAGCACTATCACAAACTTGTCCCCATTCCATTCCTAACACATTTCTTGGCCGAGTCTTGATAGTGAAAATAACATGCTCTCAAAACTTTTGTCCAAGAATCGTATTCACTAAGAAACTTCGCAACTCAGCGATATTTTCTTTCGATCTTCTGGTTTATGAGACCGTATAGTGTGGTAGATGATTATTATAGTTTTGGAGGATTTTAGTACCTCGATCATCATAGCCGAAATTTGGGTGAATGTTAGCATTTTGTAGGAACCTACTGCTTCCAGGTTTGAAAGTCGAAACGTGGGTGGTTGTGCCACCTGGAGGATATAAGATTAGAGGAAGCCCAACTAATTTTTGACGTTTGTTAGAACCATACTACGCCGTCTGCTACTTCACAACCCACAAGAATTATGCAACAATATGTTTAAAAAGAAATTAAAAGCAAAACAATTGAACCCGGTTATAACGACATCGGTCTATGATATACTTTGTGTATAGCGTCAGATATTCTTTTGTACCTACCGTAAGAGTAACATTACATTCCACGGTTAGAAAAACACTAGTTTGTAACTGCAAAAAGTATTCATTCTTCTTTGTGAATTTATAAAGGAGTTCAACCGTAATTCCATCAAGAAGCACCGAAAAAATGATTGGGAAGCTACAAAATTTCCCTTCAGTGAAGTCCATGTGTTACGCTGAGAGGAAACACTTCCCATTGGTACGTACACAAATTAAAAACAAGTGTGGCTGCTAGATAGGAAAGCTAGATGTCGGCGCTTTCGGTACAAAGTACCAGAAACCAAACTGATTTTATCCACATGTTCCTCATATTACGATACACTCTGACGTATAAAATATGACGTAATGCGCAGGGACAATAAGCAGATCAGAACAGAAAGCCAGCGGTGTTCTGTGGAGGGGACAGCATCTGCTGGTGTAACGGCATGAGAATCTGAGCAGGAGAACAAACTTTGACATATAAGAGTTGCAGAAAAGTCTCTACAATCCCGTGTATTATTAGCAATCCAATCCACACGAAGGCAACAACCGAACACTATAGATTTTAAGCTCATGGTTCCGTGCATCGTAATTCAATGTTAATAAAAATGCAACCAGATGCAACAGTATGCAGATATTTATTTACTGCAAAGTCACTCTACATGTTTCGGGTGTCACAGTACCCATCATCAGGAGTACTAAAAGTACTAAAAGTACTCCTGATGATGGGTACTGTGACACCCGAAACATGTAGAGTGACTTTGCAGTAAATAAATATCTGCATACTGTTGTATCTGGCTGGATTTTTATTAACATAGAACACTATAGGTTCGTTTATTATTATTTTCTACGACATACTTCGGTCGTTCATTCGACCATCATCAGGTATAAGATACAGATACATAAAGGTAAAGTGTATCATACAGCAGGCCTACCCTTCACAATCAACCTGATAAAATACATTGAATATTAAGCCCAATAAAGGATTAATAAAAAAATAAAATATTCGATGAAATGTGTACTTAAATCCAAAGTGTTAGGTTAATTGTGAAGGAGAGGCCTGTTCAGTGGCACAATTTTCTATTAGGTACCTATATCTACTAACTGATAATGGTTGAATGAACTACCGAAACATAGCGTAGAAAATAATAATACACGAAAGTAAAGTGTCCGGGTGTTGTGTTTGGGTGGATTGGATTGCTAATGAATAAGTAGTAGAACGGGATGTTTGTTCCCACGTGTTGTGTACGTGGCAGCGCTTGTTCTACATTACACACTTCTTACACTAAGAAAGAGCGTAACAGCACGCAGCCCACTCAAACCTGGCGACTATAATATATCATTCACCCATTTGCCGGGAAATGTAAAACAAACGATAGGCATAGTCAAAGTTTATAGCCATATACACAAAATCCTGTCATTAGATTGTATCTTGTAGAAAGCGAATCCTTATAGGCTAGTAGATTGTAGGTTTTCATGAACGTAAGTGCTCATACAGTAATATTATGAGTTGTGACGTAGTGCGGTCTTGTAGGCGAACAAACATTTTTACTTTGGTCCTCAGCGTTGAAGTACGTAGAAGAAGAATGTGGTCACATTTTGTACGGAGAATGACAAGGATTTTGGTCACTCAGAACCACGAGGTGGAGTGAGGAGGTAGCAAATGTCTGCTAAAACCCGGGCGTTAATTCTGGATTAAGAGAAACTACCACATCGCATCAGGAGTAAAAATTGTCAGGGTGGTTGCGGTCGTGTTTCTGAGCGTCCACTCGGTTTTGTTGAAATTTCCTATATTTATGAAACCCAAAAATTCGTTATCATGTTCAAAAAAGCACACAGTTTGTCCTTATTTGAGCCAGATTAATATAGTTCAAATCCTCACACCCGATCTCTCTTAGATTCATTTTAGTATCATATTTGCATCTACTTTCAAGTCTCCCAACATCAGTCTCCTCTTCACGTTTCGTTACTAAATGTGTTTGCTATTTTCACTTATCCGATTTGTGTTACGTGTTCCCACCCATTTCTGAAACAAGGTTGGAAGGAAACTATGAAAGACGTCAGTAGGTGAAACAGGATCCAAGACAGAGACTTTAAAATGGAACCTCCAAAATAACAGGCAAGTAACGGCGTAAACACAGTTGATTTTTAAATGTTCGCATGCTTGTTACTTTATGTTCAACTAGGAAAAGGCATGTAGTCAAACACAACTTATTCACTGAGGTTTATTTAATGACTGTGATGGAAACAACTACATGTTTCGGCCTGTATTGGCCATAATCAGGTTGTCTAGGGAACTTAAGGGTTAGCTATATGCATGCGCGCGCGCGTGGTGCAGAGATCTCTACATACATAGTTGTTTCCATCGCATATTCATTAAATACACCTCAGTGATTAAGTTGTGTTTGACTACATGCCTTTTCCTAGTTTCACACACACAACGGGGATGACACACTTCCTAGATATATGTTCAAGTTTTTGAGAGGGGAAACCCACAGGCAAAAGCATGAAAATGCCTCAGATATATAGTTCCATCATTTTCGCCTGTCACAGCCCCTAAAAATGCCACGTCCAGCGTGTATTTCCTGAATCACAACATGTATACCAATGATACACACCTATTTATAGCTGGTGTGACACAAAGAGAAGTGTAGAAGTCTAGGTTGCTGCTGTCAGAAATGTGATGGCCATATTGCAAAAGCAAGAAGACAACCTGAACATAAAGGATTCCTTTGAACGGGTTGCGGGTGGAATACAAAGCACTAACAGACTGGCGTATCTGTAGGTAGGCCTTCAAATCTACCTCAGAGATTCGAAAATCAAACCTGGACAGGGGACAGACAGCTTCTGAAGCATAATAAAAGTAAAAAAGGGAAGTGCTCGAAGAATGGGAGCGTTTATTCTCATAATGCAGAAGACCACAGTGACATTTGGTGTGTTAACAACGAAATGATTTAAGATATCAGCGTGTCTATCCTGTGGCAAGAGTGTGTGATTTGGGGCTGACAGAAAGCTGTCATGTTAGCTTTAAACGCTGCAAAGGGCATGTAAGCCTATACTGGTGTCCATCTTGGATCTTGGTCATTATTTTCGTCTCAGTATGTGGAGTATTGCCATGGGCTAATTATCCGTCCACAAGTGTTCGGGGTCACATGATAGTTTGGTCCAGTAATCTCAGAAAACTCTCTGAGAATAAAACTATGTTTGGGAGAATGAGGGAAGAATTGAAGAGAGTAGTAGGTAAATCTTCTAGTATAGCGACTCCTTATGGGCTGGACGGTTTGGGATTAAGACCCGTTGGGGGGCGAGAATTTTCTTACCCGTCTAGACCAGCCCTGGGGTTCATTCAGCCTCCTATTAGATATTTACATTATTTTTTTCTGAGTCGTGGTTTTGGCCATCCACTCCCTACCAGCACCGAGGTTACAGAAGGGAAATAACTGTGCTGCTCCAACTCCCCCCCCTCCCCCCAGCTTCATTCCATATCATAGGGTGAACCTTACCTTTTAAGTAAATTTAATAAGAGAAAATTGATGCCTCGTTAATAATATTTTTGTGCAGATTTTCAGTGTTTTCAGGTTAAAAATTAATCTCTAAACAGTAAATATTTTTATACATTTTGTATGACTCTTTAGAAGACGCATCATCTCAGTAACAGTGCTGTATCCCGGTAGAGAACGTATCGTGGATGTTGCTCTCTGAAGGAGGAGAAAATCGAACCTCGGACAGGGCTCGGAAGTGAAGGTTCCTTGCTCTAGTAATAACTCACCATGCTTAATATATGGTTTATTTTATACTAGTAAGTGAACTACAACAAGGCAAGCACTCGGAGAACAGTAATGTACCCCTAGCGAGTGCTTAGTCGTCTGCTTTGCTCGACGTCTCGTGAAGAAGTGTCTTTTTGTTCTCTCGTAGTTATGTTAAAGCATCCAGAAATTACGGAAAGTTTTGGGGGTAATTACTGCTCAGAGTTCTCGGGCTTCTGGACATTGTGCTGCGCGTGATCATGCCTCAGTACAGTACCCAGTCACAGGGTGTACTTTGCCACTAGCACAGTCCAGATTACATTAGTCAGTGACTAAATAAGCATGTCACCCTTAGCTTGAAGTAAGCAGTAATTCTGTAAAGAATAGTATATAACAACTATGCAGTAATGTACGTACACGTATTAATCATATGACCACTATACAACAGCAAGCGCACTTTGCGTATATTATATTAATAATTTTATAGATGACAATTAGATCGGCCGGACATAAAACACGCGTGATATTGAAAATACATTAATCGTTTTCCGTAGGGACTCTCAAAGAAAGAAGTAACGGAGAGATTCTGGAGAAATAAAGTTTATAATTGAGGGCTGGGTCAAGCCTAGGATTTGGGATCTGTCTTTTGACACCTTAAATGGATACCTAAATTTAGGAGGATGATCCTTCTTCCGTCCATAGGATCGGAGTGAGTGTGGTCGGATTAAACATTTACATGGCACAGTCAGCACCAAGAGATATGTCGAATGAAAATGGTTTTAAAAACGCTATACTAACATTGATCATATCCTTAGCAGGCTTTTTTTAGGAAGTAAATTTTCCACTCGCATAGGTTTTTTATACCAGTCACCAAAACTATTAAATGTGTGTTATTATTCCGTACCATGCAAATTTCTCCACTTCTTGCATTATTTTATATAAGTGTTTACATTTGTTATAAAGCATTACATTTTTATGCGCGTTCACAAAGTTGCGATGAGCTGCAGTTACCTTTATCATATCTCTTCGTCTGTCCGCGCCTCCGTCTGAAAGGAGGATCTGGACGGATTATCGTGATATTTTATATCGGGGGTTTTACTGTAAAATGTGCCGAAAATTTCAGTTTGTTACACTAGAATGAAAATGACAGGCACTTTGCATGGAGACCTACCTACATTTAAAAATACTGGTATTACTAACTTTACCACGTTTACCATCGAAAGCAATCGATAATGATAGTAAACAATAAGAAGAATAATGGGTACCGATCTAACGATTTCTGCCTGCTATTTACATGGTGGGTAATAAAGAAAAAATGTGAAATTATAATACTTAATTTTTTTATGTCTTGCTGACCGTGCATCTCAGTATAATCTTAGCAATTGACCAACTTAATGCTCAGATTCTTGTTTTATAATAAGATTATTATGTTCCTCTACATGTTAAGAGTACAACAGTGCTCGAAACATGTAGAGGACTATAACAAACTTGTTATAAAACAAGAATTTGTGAATTAAGTTGATCAGTTGCTAAGACTTAATATTTTGTTTATTAAGTCTAGGAATTAGAAAATTAATCAGTTGATACATTACGCATATGATCACCAATTACTTACGAGTACACTGACATAATCATTCCGACAGCACTATGGCCCTGGGTTCGACTCTACCCCTAACAGAAATGAGGGCCAGAGATATTTCCTGGGGGTAAAGGCGGCCGGTGCCTAGGGCTGACATCCTTACCGTCTTATTGTACCGATTGTTTTGCAGTCTGGAAGCATCAACCTCCTGGTACCTTCAGATTTCTTTACATTTTTGCCGTTTAAAGTAAGCGATTGCAAAATATTTTGTTAGGGTGAAGATTTGAGGTAACGTAAAGACCACAAATGTAACAAAATCAAACCATTCTTATAAATAATATGTTTCGGAAGAAGTATAAAAACAAAGGACCTCAGTAATAGTACTAACATACTATAATGTGTGCACAGTTGCGAACAATAAGAGAAATGTTTATTTACAGTGGATTGTGTTGTTCGATCATCTGACACGAGTTCACGATGCCAGGATCCGAACCTGGCTCAGTGTTACATTTTATGTTCTCTTCCGATTGTTCTTGTTGCATGTAACTAGATGCATGGTTCTTATATTGCGACTTTGTACCGCATTGTTGCTGATTTTGGCCGTGATATAATGCCATTGCTTGGGACAGCAGTTTTACAGATGGCTGTGAATCTGCGCGTGAAAATGGCAGACAGTTTCTCACCCTTCTCTTTAAGAGAAATTAAAACTGCTTTACCTACATTTTGTTCTGGATGCCGAAACTTAGAAAGCAGTTTCTGTTAACAACAGAACTAAGAAGATTTCGGCTGTATTTGTGATTCAGAAGCCTCGATAATGAGGGTGACCTAGCCCGTTAGGCCCTGTTGCGCCATGGGAAAAATAAGAAGACTACAATATTTATGGGAATCAGCAGACACTCATACGGGTATTTTAAATGCTTTAAAAGTTTTTTATACAGTTTCTTTCGGAGTGAGATACTCTTTTATTATTTTTTTTCTAGTTGTTTATTAATTATGTATGTCTTCAGCATTATTAGCATATTATAGCAAAATCATTAATGAATAATGCATTTAAAGAATGTGGAGGGAAGTAGTCTTGGTCTAATGTAAAGTATTGTCATGGTGTTTGCCTTCAGAGACTGAGAAAAATCACAAAAACACTTTCTCTTAGCTTAGACTGTAAATTTGGATGTTAAACGAGGCCTAAATATTTGTTTTCGTTACTGTTAAGTTCTGGTTCTGCATAGAAGGAATCTTGCCACCCTTCTGAATGGGAATGAGAAAATTGAGTGGTAGAATAGCTGAATAAGTTAAAAGAAGCAATAATAGATAATGAAGAACGTAGAATAAAACTAGGAAAGAGGGTAAGGAGAATCGGGATTGAATATGGGCATGAGCGAAAGGATAAGCAAAGACAGACATCTAGGGAAACCAAAGAAACGCAAGGAAAATGTGAAGGGAGGAAGAGGGAAAGTAAAACACTAAGATGAAATAAAAGAGGAAATATTGGAAGGAGTCGCTGAAGTGAGTGTTAAGATTGTCGGATTGAGTGTTAAGATTGTTGTCTTATTGATGTAACGCTGTGCAGCTTGGTAAATGAGTATAGACTGTAGGAAGAACCTGAAGTCTTTGCTTTTCGAACTAAGTGACAATTTCGATTCCGAATATTAGGGCAGAATCATACTCCAAAATATTTTGGTCTGTTGACAAGAATTTACGGCGGCTCATATAAAAGGAAGAAAGAAATGCGACCGTAGAATAGCATTGAGAGTGAAAATGTTTTTTATTGTAATATTCGCTAAGGATTTCTGAAGGAACTGCACTGTAATATAAAATTATTCTTTTGGTATTAAGACCAGCTTGCTCTAAATTCTCAGGCCATATAGACAAGAAATTTTTAGTGGAAATAATTAAGTTTCTTTCTACACTTTCTCTTCATAAATCTGTAGAAAGAAAACTTGGTGATAATTGTGGGAGCATGAAGGATTCATTGGCAATATTTCGGCCTTTTGTTGTTTCGAATGTTCCGAAAAATAGACCATATAGTAACAGATATAGATATTTCCATTCTAGCTCTCATAAGAATATCGTTACAATTTAAAACGATTTTTGTTCTTTTGTATAAAATTGTATATATACTGACAGCGATTTCCCCGTCTGTCGACCGCCTATACATTGCGTTACTTCTATAAGGTAAATAGCCTCTAGGGGCAGAGAGGGATGGATAGACCTATGGACTATCAGCCCACAACTACCGCAGCATCACATGAAAGTAACGGGAAATTGGCAGTGTAGATAGTGAATAAAAAAAAAGGCTTCCATGGAAGAAAAATGTGTTTGAACATAACAAAAGAAAACCGCTTTGCGAGATACCGTACCAGAAAGAAATACACTGGAGCTAGGGGGACCATAAATTTAAAGAATTTTGATAGGGAATGTATTGTGTTACTTGCCAGTGGCCTGTATTTGCACCACTTTAACTTAATATCTCTTTGGTAATTCAAATGTTTGCAGCCAACGAAGGACACGGGGAAGATGGGCAACACCACATCCAAAACCATCGTATACAATAAACGACATGCTGCCATCATACCATTCACATCATAAACATATATCACAGGAATAACTTTAGTCAAACTACACAGCTCCCTGATGATGGTTGGAAGAAACAACCGAAACATGTCGGAGAGTTATGTATGACTTTTTAAAATGTTTTTGACCAAGTGAGGTTTCATAACGTTTTAATAACAGTGTTCATGTGTTGGTAATTCAAATAAATGTAAAGTTTGCACATTTATTATCGAATCACATCATTGGTTACACACCGAGAATGGCTTGTTTCAGTTTCCATTTTCACAGTGACTTTCCCGAACTAATTGTAATTGTATCATTTAATTTCCTCAGTTTTTCCAGTGATGGCAGCCTCAGCCCTTTCCTTTTGAACATTCTGGTTTAATTTAAATTTTCCGGGACTTGAATGTGGGCTAGACGTGCTTCTCCACCAATGTAAGCAAGCTTCACTTACAGAAGTCTGCTGTTGTCCTCTCCTAGAAAAGTACTTGTGGGAGAAGAAGAAAGGGGTGGCGTGGGCGCTTAATGAGGATTATGATGGAACTCGCTCAGAAACATGTAGAATGTCGCTCGCTGCTGCTAGTGATGTTCATCATTTTGGTTCTAATAGCAGTGTTGTTTATGTAACATTTCTAATTTCCCTGCAAAGACCGAGGTTAACCGAAAATAGTGTGACTTGGACCGATGTGCTGAATACAGTTCTGTACCATGTAACTTTCTTTGTTTAAATTGCCCAGTTTCAGACTTAATTTGCGGGTGTCTTCCTGCATACGAAGCAAAACACAAACCGTCAGGAAGTTTAAGAAACAAGGTACAGTGTAGCCCAAGTTCTCGAGAGGCACTGGAGACCCAAAACAAGATTGGAGACACTAAATATTCTTTTGTTTTGTCTAGGGTCCTTGAAACTGCTGGCGCGAATAAAGTGAAAATCCGGTCTGCACTGCACGGCAAGTTTGAGCTACCTGAATTCGTAGCACAACTTTTTATTTTACTTTTTATTTTTTTATTTTTTAACTTTCAGTGGTGATTTTATTTACTTCTTCCTCGCTTTGCCGTTGTCTTCCTTTCTGTTAAATTTGCCAAACTTTGAACGTGAAATAGTCCAAAACTGTCTAGGAAATATCACTTGCGAAAGAACGTTTTCCTCTGAAGTGTCTTTTGTTATGTGATACCGTGTAACCTGGTATATCATTTTTGTTTTTTCGGAGAAACATGCTGCTGCAACTTCAGAGGGGAATTTAGGTTTGGAACTTACTCCGAAACTTGCTTACCGGTACTAGACATTACGACGTTATGTCCTAGAAGAAAGTAATTTTTATACAATCAAAAATTCCACAAAATTTTTTTGTATACATATATATTTGTACACATTTTTTATGTATGTGTATATATATATATATATGTGTGTGTGTGTGTGTTGTGTTGTGTTGTGCTTATGTGTGAGTGTGTATGTGTGTGTGTTGTGTTGTGTTGTGCTTATGTGTGTGTGTTGTGTTGTGTGAGTGTGTGTGTGTGTGTTGTGTGTTTGAGTGTGTGTGTGTGTGTGTGTGTTCTGTGCGTGTGTAGTGAAGTCCACCCTACAACTGCTGTGAAGACACAGACGGGGATTATACTTATAGTTATACTATTTCTTTAACCTCAGCTTTAGATCAGGGTGTGTGGTTAACTCCACGCTCCTGCCCCTTTATTGCCGGTAACAGACGGTACGCATTGTGTAGGGGGCTGGGTGGACCCCAGGGTCCGTCTGGTCGGGTGCGGAAAATCTCGCTCCTTCTGGGATTCGATCTCCGGACTTTCCAACCCGTAGTAATTCATTATACAGACTGAGCTAACCCGGCCCTATACAAGTGTATTCGTGAATATATATATATATATAATATGTATTTATATATATATATTATGTATAATCACGGTGATTGCTGAAAGGCGAATGTAATACTACATAGCGAATGCAGTTTTTGTAAAGAATTGCTATACCATGTATGATCGTTTGCATCATGGGAAATTGACGTTGAATAACAGCACTTTTAACTAGGTTTGTAAATGTAAAAAAAGGTAAAGCAGTCCCGTTACAGGCCTGGAGTGGCCCAGAGGGTTCCAGGAAGTGAAGGTTCCCAGATTTCATGACAACGGTACAGGATGGTGGTAAGGTTGTCAGCCTTACGCACCGGCCGCCTTTACCCCCAGGAAATGCTCCTGGTACTCATTACTGTTAGAGGCTGAGTGGACTCCAGGGCCATAGTGCGATCGGAAGGATTGTATGTCAATGAAAAATTCCAAAGACACCAGCTGGGATCGAACTAGCGACCTTGCGATTTGTAGCACAGCACCTTACCCGCTGTTCCACCGCGGTCCCCCTAGGTTTGTAAAGATAGTAGGAAGTAATGGTAGAGAAGAGGGTCTGTAGGATCTGTGCTACAGTTACTGCACTGTTGATCTTTACCACAAAATCTTGATGCAGTAGCATTACATTTTGTCGATTTGTCTTTCAACAAATTTCGAGTTTGTAGCGTACGTAAGGTGTGAAATACGATTTAACGGCTTCCTTTAAAAGATACATAATACATGAGAGTGGACCAATTAGAGTGCTTTCTGTGGAATGTTTTTTTTTTGTGTGTAACACCTCCCAGTGGGCCAGGGCCTCCTCATTCACCAAGTTTCTAGATTACACACAACGACGCACCACATTCAGTAGGACTCTTCTGGACGAGTGACCAGCTCGTCGCAGAGACCTCTACCTGACAGCACACAACACTCACAACAGACTTCCATGCCCCCAGTATTATTCGAACCCACAATCTCAGTTGGCGAGCGGCCGCATACCTACGCCTTAGACTGCCTGGCCACTGGGACCGGCAGTAACAGTTGTCAGAGATGAAAAATTTTAAATGTCCCGTTTGAATACCAAAGCTTTATTTCAATAATCTTTATAAAGTGCATATAATCCTTACTCTTCTGGGTATGCGTATTTTCCAGTGTATTACTTCCGGCGTGTTATACACAGTCAAATCTTTTGGAATTTAGATACGGAGCAGACTACTTCTTGATACGCTAACAGTTGTTCGTCTACCTACGAATTTTTCTCCGAGCGTAACCAGACAGTTCTTTACTGTGTCCACAATTGCCCGCGATTCATTCGAGTCTTTAAATCATTGCACAGCCCATATTCTGCTCTGTTTACTTGAAATGAAGCTTTCGTGTTTTCGCGAAGAGAGTTTGTAATAGTGCGCGTATTGACTTCTCCATGTCCCTGTTTACGTGTTCGTCTGTCTGTCGGTCTGTCTGTCTCTCTCTGTCTGAAGTGTTAATAGTGTTTGCCATTCTGAATACAAGTTTTCTATTTCCACCTCTAAGCTCAGGATTTTCGGCTCCTGTTTACACGAGTCTCAGGAAATTCATACTTGGAAATTTGATCGTCCCAAATTCTAGCACATAGTACAAAATGCGAAATTCATCATTAACGTTACCACGATCCTCCCGTTGCTGCCTCTGCCTTAGATGTAAATTCTAACTGCGTTACTCTATATAGTAGGTACAACCAGACAATGGTATGTGTGGGTACAACCAGTCATTGGCATATATAGTGACAACCAGACATTTGTGTGTGTAGTTACAACCAGGCATTTTGTGTGTGTAGTTAAAACCAGACATTGCTGTATTTTGGTACAC
>Ga0131853_10003783_pt1 | contig 27220 bp, 13 predicted proteins | sample TergutLab28metaG_FD_92764 | JGI IMG/M metagenome (GOLD analysis project Ga0131853, IMG submission 92764) | Labiotermes labralis P1 segment gut microbial communities from Petit-Saut dam, French Guiana - Lab288 P1 (version 2) (version 2) | ecosystem: Host-associated > Arthropoda: Insects >...
ACAGGTGGCGGACGCTTGTGAGTGCGGTAATGAACCTTCGGGTTCCGTGAAATGCGGGGAATTTCTTAACTAGCTGCAAACCAGTTAGCTTCTCAAGAAGGACTCTGCACCATGGAGTAAGTACGTAAGTAAGTAAGTGATATGGACGTCATGCTGTGTGTGGATTATGTCCCCCCCCCCCTCCGCACCATCAATTTTGGAAGATATGACTAATTTTCAAGACGTTTCTTGTGGCTTCTGTGTCATTATAAACTATGCAATCTTTTAATTTTAAATTTTAATAATCGATGCAGTTCCCAGTGGCCGCGCGGTCTAAGGCGTGGGTCTGCGGCTGTTCGCCTGCTGAGATTGTGGGTTCGAATCCCACCAGGGGCATGGATGCCTGTCTGTTGTGAGTGTTGTGTGTTGTCAGATAGAGGTCTCTGCGACGGGCTGATCACTCGTTTAGAGGAGTCCTACCGACTGTTGTGCGTCGTTATGTGTGATTTAGAAACCTCGTGAATGAGGAGGCCCTGGCCCAATGGGGGCTGTTGCGCCAAAAATAATAATAATAAAAATCTTTAACTATAACTTGGTAGGAACACAACTTCAGAAGTGGGATCGGTATACTAGTACCACAAAGTACGGACTCTTGAATTGACGAGTGGTAACAGACCACCGAAAAATATGCAATATTTTTACGTCAGTTTTTTATAATGTAAAACAAACCCGCGAACTGCGTCAAGTATACACTTGGCTTCTCGTTTAATTACGATGAACAGTAAAGTAATAGTTTTAGGGCCTTGTGAATGAAATTTGGCCAGTAGATAGGTCATAAACACAAATTATTTATGAAATATTATTTAACACTCAAGCGTTGCAAATGTGGCTCTGGTTTGTTTTGTTTTGCTAATTTAGTGCAAAGTCGGTACTTAAGTAGCAAATTATTTCGATAATAATGATAATAATAATATTTATGTTTTTTTTTCCTACTGGCTTTGCAGATTAAGTAATTAAAATATCAGCACGTGTTCAGCTTCTTTTGTTACACCCTTCAGCTACTTAGTGCGTAATTTAGGCTTGGTAGTCTGTAGCAGAGCAGCTTCAGTGAAGACGCATTTTCAGTTAATGTTAAAGACCATCATATCACAAATACCGGTTACCATATGAACCTTATAGGTTTATAGAAGACGGACTTACTTTGTAACATAACACTTATTTACAATTACAAAGGGTGCTAATTACCATCGACTAGGATTTGTTCTTAACTCCTTTTGTCCCTAAGCCACCGCGAATTTGTTGTCCAATTCACATTGGAACTATCCAAATAACTCGAGGCAACACAAAATTGTGTGACTGGAAGTCTTCTACGTAGAAATCTGGCTTCATGAATTTTGCCCAAAACTCCTTGTTTGAAAAGTATATTTTTACGTAACAGATCCTTCATAAATGTTTAATTATTCCTACCGTAATAAGATCGTAAAACACACGCAACACGTATTTATCTCCACTCGCGTCGTTGATATATTAGGTACAGTTGTGCTGTAGGACCGAATTAGCTCGGACACTTCATTGAATAGGCAGCTGGTTATAGAAGTCTGTTTGATCACCGACAGGAGAAAAAAATTTCGCTAGATCCAATTTTGCTGTGAGGTCGACCTATCATCCTACATAATTGCTAATCTGACACCTCTTCTTGGAGTATAGCAACCGGAGCGTGAATGATTTACAAAGCTGCATCTAATGCTAGGTTCAAGAGTAACATATATTTTATTTGTTTATATACTTATATATTTTTGTCTATTTGTTTATGGTTTATCGATAAACACTCTCAGTAACCCAAACTCTGCTTCATACGTAGAATTGTAAGATGATTGATGTATTCCTCCTCCCCATATGCCTCCATGATATGACGCTTTATCACACACAGTGACAACTTTCATTTATGTCTATATTAGCGTGATATGGATTTTTAGTTAAACCACTTTTACATAACCAAAGACCGGTTAGACTTCCACAAAATGATGAATGAGTATGCAATTACTACCCAAATTCGTACGTAACCACTTAATACAACTCGCTGATACAGATCACCCCCTTCTGGGATATGACGTCATGTCATCACGTCACATAATTCATCGACGTTTCCTTTCGGTTTCTTTTTTCTAAAAATAAATGTACTTTTGTAAAGATTATTACATGCATGAACGGAACACCATACACTACGGGACTCAAACTATGCTGTTTCTTGAGCTGGGTTCTTCATGACAACTAACTTGACTTATAAAATGAACATTTTTTCGTGTTCATGTCTCCATTATCCCGTCACTGAACTAACTTAATTCAGTCCATACCCTCGTTCATTATTGATCTATTTAATATCATTCCGTCTGCGCATCATGAAATCGAACGCATCGAGATCAAATTCCATATGCTGAAGAGTGTGGGTTTTGTCTGTGTTTAATGAATGCAAATGAAGGAAACATTGATGTTTGAGTGACCATGTATCAGTGATACAATAATATAAACAACCGACTAGATGCAACAATGATAGTTTATTAATAACTTCTATTAGGTCAACATGTATCGCCCGAAACATGTTGAGCTAATAGAAGTTATTAATGAACTATCATTGTTGCATCTAGTTGGTTGTTTGTATTATTGAATGAATCATTCTTCTTGTTGACTGTGTCTGTTTTTTTGACAAAACGACGAAGTCGCTTAACAAATGATCATATTTAGTTACATGGGTTTAAACTCATAGTCAGTCTTGAGAGGCGTGAAGTTTCTCTAAATATTAGAAAATATTTAAAAATTATATATTCAAAATATCAACTTTCATATATATTTTTTGTCGAGGACATCCTTTATGTTTAATAATGTACAAGTTAAACAAACTCCTTATTGTTGCCGTCAAACACAACAATAGTATAGTTAGTTATTACGTACTTACTCCATGGTGCAGAGTCCTTCTTGAGAAGCTAACTGGTTTCCAGCTAGTCAAGAAATTCCCCGCATTTCACGGAACCCGAAGGTTCATTACCGCACTCACAATCGTCCGCCACCTGTCTCTATCCCGGGCCAGCCCAATCCAGTCCACATACACACATCACACCTCCTGGAGATCCATCCTAATATTATCCACCCATCTACGCCTAGGTCTCCCCAGTGGTCTTTTTCCCTCCGGCTTCCCCAACAAGACCCTACACACCCCCCTCTCCTCACCCATACGCGCCACATACCCAGCCCATCTCATTCTTCCCGATTTTATGACCCGCACAATATTTGGTGAGGAGTACAAATCATTTAGCTCCTCGTTATGCAATCTCCTCCATTCCCCCGTTACCTCGTCCCTCCTCTGTCCAAATATTCTCCTCAACACCATGTTCTCAAACACCCTCAGCTTCCATTCCTTCCTCAATGTCAGCAACCAAGTTTCACACCCATACAAAACCACAGGCAAAATTATAGTTCTATAAATCTTAATCTTTAAATTTTTGGATAGCAACCTGGAAGACAAAAGGTTCTGCATAGAATGATAACAAGCATTTCCTTACCTCAATCTGCCCTTAGTTTCTTCCGGAATAGAATTTTGATTTGTTAAAGTTGTTAGCTTTCTTTATTTTAATGGCTATGTATTTCGGTCTGTTATGACCATCATCAGGCCAACTGACAGAAATTTAAAGGTACATGCACTGCATTTACCCTTAAGTTTCATAATTATAACAATAGTCTATCGTGGTTTTTCGCCCATCCGTGTATATATCAATCTTGATTCTATGAGTTGTGGTTGTAATTTTTGTAGAGAACAATAAATAGACCTCCAGAATTTTCTTAGGAACACAGGCGGTTATGAAAACAGTTCGGTGCTTATTTAGTATCCACTAACGAGCGGGCAAGTTTCTTTGCATGGAAAGTTTACATTGTATTCAAAAGAGTGGAAAGAGCCACGCAGTTTTTTTATAATTATGTAACAGGAAAACGGTGTCCCAAAAGTAGCACGTCACAAGATTCAAGCCGAAAGTGGAAATTAAATTTCTTGAAAACATTAAAATATATTAATCCATAGAATAAGTTTCTTCTTCAGAAACTAACATTTTCTCAGCTAGTCAAGAAATTTCACGCATTTTATAAAACCTGCAGGTTCATTACCTTGTGCACAACAGCCCACCATCTGTCCCTATCCTGGGACAGATCAATCCAGTCCACAACGCAACATATTTCTTGAATATCTCTTCAAATATTGTCTTCTCATCTACGACTAGGTCTTCAAAGTGGCCTCTTTCTCTCAGGTTACTCCACCAGAATTCTGTACATTAAATTAAACGTGTGTGGAAATGGCTGTTTTGCGAATTGGACTGCTATATGTTGCTTCAGCTGTGTAGAACATCAGAATTTAATACCGCAATATTCACGTAGATAATTATTGGCGATTAATTTTTTTTAAGCTCATGGTTACGTGCATCGTAATTCAGTGTTAATAAAAATCCAACCAGATGCAACAGTATGCAGATATTTATCTACTGCAAAGTCACTCTACATGTTTCGGTTGTCAGAGCACCCATCATCAGGAGTACTAAAAACTGTAACCGCAACCCCCGGTAGAGGTCATACTGTAAAATAGAAGGATTAACTGGAATGAACTAGCAGTGTTGGTTTGTTAACTGCAGATGTTAATGGGTGGCGGTACATTAACATATTTACAAAAGTCTGGGTATACAATATCGTGGGATTTTATAAGTTAAAAACTCTTTGGATAATAAATATGAATAGTTAATATTATAGTTATTATCCAAAGAGTTTTTAACTTACAAAATCCCACGATATTGTATACCCAGACTTTTGTAAATATGTTAATGTGCCGCCAACCATTACTATCTGCAGTTAACAAACCAACACACACTGCTAGTTCATTCCAGTTAATCCTTATATTTTACAGTATGACCTGTACCGGAGTTGCGGTTACAGTTTTTAGTACTCCTGATGATGGGTGTTGTGACAACCGAAACATGTAGAGTGACTTTGCAGTAAATAAATATCTGCATACTGTTGCATCTGGTTGGAATTTTCTCTAACATTGAATATTGGCGATGACGTAATTAAATAAATTGTTAAATTGATTGTCACAAAAAACTGAATAGGAAGTTGTAAGCTTGCATGAATTTCTCTAGTAGTAAGCATCATTATGCTGTTAATTAGAAAGATCAGTACAGTGTCACTTGTGGATGAGAAGCTTAAGTAGTCAATTGTGAAGTATTCTTCAGTTCATATGAATTTTGCTAAGTGACCACCAAAATTTTCCAAAATTCGGAGAAAAATGGTTCTACCAAATCTGCTCCTGTATATTGCTCGTCACATGACACAACAATATGATTAAAAAGTTCTTAAACTCCACTCTAGAACAGGTCACGAAGGCCCAGAGGGGGAGTAGAGGTATAGCTCTACTTTTTCTTCAACCTCGGCGCTAGGTAGGGGTGGTTGGTCAACACCACGACCCGGTCTCTTTCTCCCCAGAAAGAGGCCTTTTACCCCGGTTCGGCCCCAGCGCCGGTCTGGATGAGTGCAGTAATTCTCGTCCCCACAGGGATTCGATCCCCGGACCATCCAGCCCATAGCGAGTCGCTGTACCGACTACGCAATCCCGGCCCACAATTAGCATGAAGGTCCAGTCTATAAAATTAAATAGCATGAAAAATCGACCGAATTAATGTGTGCTATTTTTAAACATTGCTCTATATTACTATTATCGGACAATGTTAGCAAGTCTATTGGATTTATTCCACGCTATTGATTAATTTTTAATATATATGTACATATATCCCACAGCATCATGGCACATACCTTTTCAAACTTATTTATTTCTTACTAATAATTCTGTTAGTATTTTCAGCTTAGGATATATTTACATTATCCGCACCATTCGCAATTAATAGGCCAAATACATCATTTGTTAAACTGTTGACGAGCTGCACTAGTTGATGAGGTTTGAAATCTCGTACAAGGTTTACCTGTTTTTCTTCTGCAACATCACAAGTTACACGTACGTATACTGTGCATCGTCTGATTATAAGGCTGGAGATTTATTAAGCGCTTTGCGTCACCACAAGGGGTGAGCTGCTTAGTGCTCTGTTGGACCGCATCTCATTTACTGCTGAAGGTTGTTACAGAAGATATGACGGGCAGCGGGGTGCACGGTTTAATCAAACAGTGTAACCGCTAGTTTCACAGCTAAAGCTCAATGTCCTTCCAACTTGGGTCGCCACCGCGGTCTCCCGGTTTTATGCACACGGAGGAACAAGTAACAGCAATTTTATACGAGCGGGCAATAAAAGCAGATGAAGTGTTGTATTGTGGAATAACTGCTAGTCTAGACTAGAAATGTAAACAACTCGTCCTTAGGTCATTACACGGCCGTCTTAGTCATCTATTGAAAAAGGAATTGTCGTTGCTTCTGTATCGTCGTTTATTTAAATACGCCCTACCAACTGCTTATGGTTACTGTAGAATAGGAGAAGGCTGTACATAGTTTTAATCGTCAGGAAATGGTATCGCAAGTTATTTTCACATAAAAAATGCCACACAGGTGAACTGCACAGGAAAAATGGCACACAGGTGAACTGCACAGGAAAAATGCCACGCAGGTGAACTGCACAGGAAAAATGCCACACAGGTGAACTGCACAGGAAAAACAGTTGTGATAATAATCTTCATGTTTACACCGTGCATCAGTGATATCAAATACTTTATTGTCCAACTAATGCACCTCATATAGATCCGTTTATTACAGTCAGAATATGCCGCCATGACACTCACAACCTCTGATCCGACGCGCACTGTTGAACTAGGCTTGTAATTTTAGCCAAGCACTGGTTGTAGCTCCCTGATGATGGTTCCTGCGTGAACCGAAACATGTTGGAGCGGCTTTTATAAGTTTAATTGATTTTTAATAATTTACCCTTTTTATATATTTGAGTGCCGTCTGCTGGCAGCATCGTCGGTGCATTATACCACAAGCTGTAAACACAGTCTAGTGCTCTTGAGGATGGGCGAAATTATCGCCCTAAACATGTTGAGCTGATTGAAAGTATTAATAAAATTATTATTGTTTCATCTAGTTTGTTTTTTATGTTATTGTATCAATGATGCACGGTCACACAAACATCAAACCTTAAATGAAGTTTAAGCAAAGCAATAAACATTGTAATGGATTATCAATAAAAGTGTTTTATAGTGGAATGAAATATACATTGTTACTTCGGAACAGACCTTAAGTTTCTACTTTTTAAAATAATTTCTGGCCTCCATACTGTTGTTATGACATACGTAGACCCAAAATAGTGCTAAATTGTACAATGGAATGGTTAGGAGTTCTGGCATTGTCTAAATCCTTGACAGACAGCCAATAAAAAACAAATCGGATAATCCGGGGCGTTATGCAGTGTCGAATTGTAAATAGTTGTCAAAAATTCGAGGGATATTGTTTCCATCATCTTCAACGTAAAACTGCTTAACTCTGAACATTGCAACGTTAAGATCTTTCGAAACGTCGGTAATTGTTTTATCAGTCTACGTGGTATGATATCCCAGATGAGCTGAATCTTCAGTAAGACCTCTGTGAGAAACTTCACTCTCTCCAGCGACACCATACCTTCTGTCTTCTCAAATTGTAAGTGACATAGGTATCTTTGTGCAACAACCTTTTTATTTTCCTCACTTAAATACAGTCCGTACCCTCTAACTTTTAACACATAACATTCGCAGACAGGTGAATTACTCTTTTTTTTACTGACGTGAAAAATATAGTCATTAAGGGAACTGAATTTGGTATAATCAGTATTTTTTGTGATGCGAATCCAGCAGAGGAAGACGAGATGACGTTCTTTATTTCTTGTAAGGTAGAGAGAAATAATGAACCACAGAAACATGCCTCAGTGGAATACATCGTCTGTGCGTGATGCTTTTAGCTCGTATCCGCTCACTGCAGACCTGTGTACCACTTATCCCAGACAGCCACCAGAGATACAGAGTCTTGTGTTAATGAATAGCGGAGAATGTGAATTCTCCTGTGTATGTCCTTTAACTTGACAAGACTGGAAAGTGCACAAGTATTCAAACTTCGTGTTTTATTTACCTTATGCAAATGCCGTCTCTGCGGCTTCTTATACATTTATATTGTAGTTCATCTACTGCAGAAACTGAAAATCCAGTCACACTGGCGAGAGTCGGAAAAAAATTATACTTTACTCTTTAACCCCGTGAAGTCTGACGCTCATCTGAATAATATGCGCGTACAGAATTTCAGTACCTTACTCACAGAGAACACAGTTCATTTCCATTATAAACACCACATGATTAGTGTCGTTTACGAAAATATGCGTATTTATTATGAGCTTCGTACGAATCAAATACGTTGTAACAATATGTAGAATTTCTTCATGTACAGGATGCGGTATGCACGGTTACCGCTGGACTTAGTCAGTATTATATGCTTTAGGTAAACTTTTTATGCTTTAATGATACATTCCTTACAAATGAATATATCTAAATTATAAATTCACATCAGTTATAAATGCAATATCATATTTCCTTTATTAACTGTTATGAACCATGACTACATGTTTCGGCTAAAATTAGTCATTCTCAAGTCAATTCCATGTATTTATAATTCAAAACATACGGAATAAAACGTATTTGAGCAACCAATCCACACTGCATTTCTGAACCAAAATATGAGTATTTTCGTACTTTCGCCCACTTAGGTGTTTGTTCTTAAATATATTAATGATGATGATGATGATGATGATGATAATGGCAAGAAGAAGAAGAAGCTAAAATAGTTTAACTTGTTTTATAGAGTACAAACTGTAAAACAAATAGATTAAAACCGGGAAATAAACCAACGAAAATTGTACATTTGTACAGTCAGTACATCATAATGTATCGTTGCTGCATTGTCCAGTATGAAACTATTACGTTATTTAAATTGTTAGAGTGAGTTAATGGCAGGTTTGTACATGCTGTAGAGTGTAGATTACAAAATGTCGTACAGGCCGTCGACACGGACGCAAAAAATATTTATTTCAGAAACCACATGCTGAATGTTCGGTATTCAATACATTAGAAATTATAAATATCTGTAAGTGGCTCTTGATAATAGCTAATTTTAGCCCAAATATGTAGTTTGATCCATATCGGTTAAAAAGAGAACTTCGTATTGTAGTGTATAACAGCTGTGAAGTTGTTTTATTCATTTTTATCCCCCCCCCCAAAAAAAAACTCCCCGAAATGCTTCAGACGAATATAATGATAAATTTCTTATTGCAGGCAGAAATTTGTTTTTGGAAATTAATCATATAATATATAAACTTGCGAATTTGACGTTCAGGTGACCGTGCGTCGTGGTAAATTCTTATAATAGAACCGAAGAGTTGCATTAATATCTCAAATTTATTTTTGGAATAAAACTCTACATGTTTCGAACAGTTCCTCTGTTCATCACCAGGAGTCTTTCACTGTACATACAGCAATGGTGTATATCACACAGTTTCGCTGACAGCTCGCGCAGAACCAAACCAGTTCCGTCCTGATCCTGCTCGCAAGCTGTCAGCAAAACTGTATGATATACACCATTGCTGTATGTACAGTGAAAGACTCCTGGTGATGAACAGAGGAACTGTTCGAAACATGTCGAGTTTCATTCCAAAAATAAATTTGAAAAATTAGTGCATCTCCTTTGTTTTATTATAAGAGTAAGGATATAAACTTGCCATAACAATAATAAAATGCTCTCCACAAATACGTCATGCATATAACAGTACAGTACGCATACTCGGTCGTACTAATGTGTGCTCCTATACTTGTCTTCAGACAGAAACAAAACACTTACTCAACAGAATCCGTCAGTGGTACGTTTATATGGACGCTGCTTGCTTATGGCGTATGGAAGAGAGCGTTGCTGGAACTCCGTACGGTAGAAACCACACAGAAAAAGAGGTCGTGTGAAAGTTGTACGAGTTTCTGGCCTGCCTCTATCAAAACAAGTATTTTGGAAAATAACCCTAAAGAGGAGGACCGACCCTGTCACCAAAACATAGTGTAGAATTTTAACATATATAACGATATAAAACTGTTATAAATTCCATTAACTCATTAGTATAACATACAGAAAATTTAACACCAAATTGTTACACAGTGTTTAATGTTTGTTAATTAATGCTCCGACATGTTTCGGCCTCAGTTGTTGCCCATCTTCAGGGAGCTTGTAAGGTTTTGTGACATGTGCAGCTTATGCGTCAACTTATATGGTAGAAATTCTACATATGTGTGTGTTTAAAGGTTCTGTCATGAAGTTGCAGTATCACGAATTTTAAAATCAATCAGTGTTTAAAATACAGTAAAAATTATTTTAACTATCCCATGATGTAGTTTGTTTTGTACGAGTGACTGCGTTCCAATCTTTCTTGAACTATAGCAGGTTCTGGAATACTATTTCAGGTATCTCGTGTTCACCTTATGAAGAATATAATATTAAACATAAATTTGCTGGGGTTAAGGACTGCAACCTCGCAGTTCTAATTCTCCAGTTGTTTTATAAAATCAGCTGAATCAAAGCAACAAGATGAATATAAGGTGGAATTTAACCTGCTCTTTTGCTATGAAATATTGCCTTGAAAATTAAGATATTTTTCTTTACGTTTTTGTAACTTTGGAATAATATTGGGCGTATACGGTTAGAAATTAAATTCAATTAAAAATAACAATGCTTTTTGCATTACCTCCGTGCCAGATTTGAGGTAAACAAGTTGAGTTTTTTTAAAAATTAAATCTGCTTCTAATAGCGTACAAATTCATTGGATATATTTTATGAAAATGCCACTCTGTACTGACTATATTCGCATTTAATGACATACCAACTGCTACATCGTGTAAAGATGCTCTTTCCTGATTCAGTGAGAAAACCTAAAGAATGAACATTCAGCCAATGCAGCAAGAGTTAGGAAAATGTCATCTTTCGAAATAAATTCGGGTGAATTCCTGCTAACTGAATTTTAATTTGGAAAATTCCCTTACCGTACTGTAGAGTAAATAAATGTCAATCAACTGCAGAGGACATTTACAAATATGTGATTTCGTAATATGGTTGCTATTGGTAAAATAATTATGAGAGACACACGCGAGGAAACCTACAGTTGGACGGATAGGCTACATTCTCCCTTTTATGTGTTAACTGTGTTCCTCTGGGACTCTTAAAGCACAGTTTTCTCCATCAGATTATAACATTTATTGTCCTATAAATCAATCACTCAGGTGTGTTTAACTCCAGTATTGCCTAACTTTGGACATGTTTAGGTTCTTACGGAGTTAGTGACAACAAACTCTGAACTAATTAGGTGAAACGAACTTGAAGTTGTAGGATAAACTCATTACCCCTGATTTCCGTATACTACTTCAGTCTAAACAGTGCAACTAAAAACAGCGATCAATTAATAAGTGTCAACTTCCGTAATCAGTCTGTGCACTTAACTTACACGTCTGATGTTTCTGATCTTTTTAATTTGTTGTAATCGTTTCAGGTACTCACGTCGTCATCACATTTACAATAAAGTTAGAACTCGAAATAACGCTGTGTATAAAATTGTGCACATATTTGTGTTGTCTCCTTCACGATATTTTAGAAGCCTAATTGAAGTATGATTATTAATTATCAAACCTAAATCTAAATTTCGATTCACGGCAGGTACAAAATCTACCATAACAAATTATATTCATTTAGAAGTTGTTACTGTACAAACGATCACAGCCAGTTAACTGTATCTTGTGTCTTTTCCACCACAGAAGTTGGCATTGTTATTTAGAAGTGGGTATTTAATACCCGCTCCAATTTTAGACAGTTGAATTTTATGTTTGTAGTTCCGTATATCGCTGGTCTATATTAATAATTGTCCAACGAGATGCAACACAAAGCAGTCTATTTATTATTCTGCAAGTTCACTCTACATGTTTCGGGTGTCAGCCACACCCATAATCAGGAGTACACAAAACTGTAACTACAGCCTCCGGTACTGATCATATTTTTTGTGCAGCTTCCTCCCTTCAACGTGGCAAGCTAGCTTGCCACGTTGAAGGTATGATCAGTACCGGAGGCTGTAGTTACAGTTTTGTGTACTCCTGATTATGGGTGTGGCTGACACCCGAAACGTGTAGAGTGAACTTGCAGAATAATAAATAGACTGCTTTGTGTTGCATCTCGTTGGACAGTTATTAATTTAGACAGCTGCATTGTTTACAGCCGCTCATAATCAGAGTTATTAAGAGGAAGTTGTTATAGAGACAGTCATACCACAACCTTAAGATGGTTTTGATAACAACTGAAGAAACTAAACGTATAATGCAGGAGAAACTCTTAAAAGTTAAATATGAATGCTTTTGTTCAGGAAGAATTCCTTACCGTTTATATACAAAGAAAAATGCGCCATCCCGCCCTTGCTGTAAATTCAACTAAGAACGAAAAGTATTGCGTTACATTATGTGGACGAATAGTAACGGTGCACTGTTAAGGAAGAATTTTTAAATATTTTAATGTTTAGACACAATTCTGTAAATAACACACTTTATAAACAAAATCAAAACCTTTTTAGAAAGTTTTAAATAGATGTATTCCACAACTGTAAACACTATGGGATCCCAAAGTGGGTAAAGCATCTGGTAACGGAAAATGTTGTAAGGGCCTGAAGATGACAAACTTTTAGTCGAAACATGTAGCCTTGCTTAAGAGTAAAAAAGATTGTGCTGACGTATACTGTGTAACGTTAATTTAGATGAGCAACTGGTTGGACAAATGGCAGTATATGCGGTGTAACGAAATACGAGCAGTATTTCTGAGGTTGTGGGCTCTGTACAGGTACAGACATGTTCAAAACCTTAATGGAAGGATCAAATAGACAAAAATGTGGACAATGTAAACCTGCAAAGGTGCTGAATTGGTAAGACGTAACAGATGTAAAGTAGAGGTTTTCCCTACCCACACCGTGAAGACGTGTACAGGGAGAGGATGTAGAGCACGACTTATTCTTAACCACGGCACTGGATGTAGTCGAGTGGCCAACTTCACGCCCCGGCCGCTTTGCCCCCACCAGAGAAGTCGTACGCATGGATTAGGGGGCTGTGTGGGCAGCAGCAAAGGGAGCTTCGTCGCAGAGCAGACCTTCGTCCAGAGTTTGTTTTTAGCCTGGAGTTCAACCCACATTTTTTTCATAGGAGACGAAAAGTGCTGTAATTTCTAGTTGATGAAGGCTTCATACGCGATAAAGCTTCTGTGCTCAGGGTCATAACAAAATGGACACACTATGTATATTCCGTGCACACCCACACCTGTAATCGACCTCTTACCGCGGACTTCCGGTTTCGATCCCCGATCAGTCCACGTGGGATTTGAGTGGACAAAGTTGACACTGGGACCGGATTTTCTACGAATACTTCAGTTTGGCTTGGTCAGTTCCCCCCCCTCCCCCACCTGTTCCACACTCATATATCTGTCATCTACCACGGAGGCTATGCAACCTTACCAACAGACGATGTCGTTAAATAAAACAGTTCTCCTTCTCCTTTGCTCGAGCTTGAAATATGGAAATGTTTCTAGCAGTGTATACGTGGAAACTAGACCGCGAAATGTATTGATTGGTGATCTATTCTCTTTAAAGAGGAGGTAGATAGACTCACTTTCAGAGGGTTCCTCAAGGGGGAGCTGTGCTGAAACAGCAACAGCAGGCCGGCTGCACCGCCAATGGGCTTATACGCCACAAAAATTACACCAGTGTTTCTTATATATAAGTCAGGTTCTTGCAAACAAGGAAGCATGAATGTGCACCAAGAAACTGGCTACACATATAGGAAGTCGTTATTTTTAATTTACGTTTGTTGAAGCTAAGGATTGATTGCATTGTAACAAAACTAACGACATGAATTTGGCGATACGTAATATGAAAAGCGGCTCGATTAGAACTTCGCATTAAAGCAGGGATTATTGTAACCGTTCAAGTACTTAATGACGTATTCAACGCACAACTCCCCGGTGATTATGCAGTTTTAATAACGCTTATTCAAATCCACAGGTCTGCTACGTAGAAAATTAAAATTATTGAGAACGTTGAATCACAAAGCATCAGACAGGATGCTGTAGTGGTCTATTTTGAAGCCGAATGCCAGCTGTTGCACAAGGCCATTAACAACGACCATGTGAAAAATCAATATCTGGTATCCGGTCGAACCTAGTACTATCAGAATGCGAGGTAGGTAGACCAGCTGACCACCGCACGGTGGTGTTCTCAGAGACTTTAGTCTTTCACTCCAAACCTACACTCATGCAGCAGTATCAGAACTGAAAAACGCGAGAGTGCAGAAATATCTTTGCCGACGTGCGTAAATTCTTGCGCTTGCTGCAAAGAAGTCAGATCCGTCTCGACCCGTGTCCTAAGCCTCCCCACTTGTTTACGTCGTAGTTTTTGTTTTCGATTACGCATCGAATCAACCCTTAAATGACAGTCGTAACCAAAGAGTTTCCCTATCGGTCTCTGAATCATGTCCTTAAGCTGCACTGACGGTTGGTCCTTGTAATTAAGATGAATTGTGCGAGGTTTGGTGTTCTCACAACGTTGTCGATGCATATTTAAGGCCTTTAGGGTGTGAAGGCATATCTACTGGTAATAACTTACCGACTTCAGGAGGAACTTGCTGCCTCCTCCGTCTTCAGATTATAGGGAGTCTTAGGATATTAAACGCACCGGAGGAAGTTGCTATATTATACTGAAGGGCAGCTTCTGTCGCCCATTAATTAGTGAAGAGTCGAAAACATCCGAATATTCAAAATTCACTTTGTTCCCTGTAAGTATTTACTAGGTTGTTCTATAAAATTTGGATAAAAATTTATGCTTCAAATTGTTATCATAAATATTGAAAGTTTTGGACTGCATACAGCAACATACACCGTCACTTATCATGAAAGCATAAATACGCATAGAGTCCATATATTCATCATAGTGTTCACTACCGGGGTCGTGATAAGTTCTTACCTCGACCCTGGAAGGAAATAAGCTACAGTGACCAAGACTTACAACACTATGGCATAGGAACAACAGGAATATATTCCTGTTGTTTGTACGCCATAAGTCTTGGTATAGTGTTGTAAGTCTTGGCTACTGTAGCTTGTTTCCTTCCAGGGTCGGGTTAAGAACTTATCAGCACCCCTCTATATGTACCACCGTCTAGAATAGTTAAAAACTTCACTTTTCTTAAGCAGTGCGTTTATGTTTGTCATCATTGTGCTGGAAACGTAAATTATTTTTTTTTATAGAGAATTGGCTAATTGTCTTGTTTACTGTCAAGCTGGAAATTAAATTTTATACACCTCTGTTATTGAGAGGGAATTACTATTCTAACGCTGGAAATTTGCTTGGTTTAAAAAGTAATAAGTGTGTACCATTGTTCAAAATATGTTCTCGAAAATATAGCCGTTCACACACAAGTCTTCGAAGAAAGGCCTTAAACCACATGGAGTATAAAGATCCAGTCTGCACCTCACAGTAAACACAGTATGTAACTATTATTAAGACCAAACTGTCAACGCCGTTTATATGAAGAATTCTCAGTCAGTGTGAGGACAATATGGAACAAAAGAACGCAATGTATGGCCAGAATGCTGGGCTTCTTCATCGTGTACCACGACACGTATGGAGCCCAGGGTACAAATGGGATTTGAAAATTACTATTATATCCGTTTTATTCGCTTTGGAAGAGAATGTGGGCCTCTCGCAAGGCCAACTACGGGATGAATTAATGAACGAATGAGTGAATGAGTGAATGAATGCATGAATGGTCTCCTTTTATACTGTATCTCGGTTGGACTCTTGGTTTATTATGATATTCCCCATTTAACGTTTCTAATTTTATAGATTAAAGTAGGAAGATGAACATAAAATATGAACTTTAAGGATTTCAGATGAGACAGGATACGACTGTCTTGAGATACTGTTCCTTATTCCTTTTGAGAGTCGGCATTGTTGATAACCTACACGAGATACGAACTGTCACACGAATACAAGCAAGACGAACGTTACTGTCATATCACGTCACTAGGCTTTCCAAATTGCCTTCTCCTGTCTTCTTTTCCATTCATAACTGATGTTTCTTTTACTGTAAGTATCGCTGCAATCTCACTTTTCCTGCTTTAATCAGCCACTTGTTCCTGAAGAGTACAATTTATGAATTGCCTCGTTATCTAATTTTCTCTGTCCCATTTTATCCACGTGTTGAATTCATGTAGATAATAAATGTTTTATCACCAGTATTGTTATTACTGGTTTAATGTCCTGGAACTAATAATGCACAGTAGTTGCCCGTTAGTGTAAAAATAAGCTGTTGTTACTAGTACGATCTGACTAGAAGTCACCTTCATTAACTCTATTACTTGAACGATACTTACAGCTGCAGCACAGTAGCATGTAGTAAAAGTGGTCAATCATAAGGAAAATATCTTGTGGTTTTGGGACAGCGACATTTCCTCCCACGTAATAAAAATAAGTCTATTCTTCTTTGACGTAAATTTGATGCTATTATCAGAAGACAACTGTAATATTTGTGTGTGTGTGTGTGTGTGTGTGTGTGTGTGTGTAGGCTTTATTTTTGCTGCTGCCGAATTTCCAAAAGAAACGCTAGATATTATTCACCATTAGCAGAGCATATATATACCAAACACATCTTTGACTAGAGTGTCATTTCGTTTTGTTGCTTCTTTCGGTTTTTTTGGTAGCAATAACAAATGAATTACGGCAGCCATTTAGAGATATGCCTGTAAAGATAAGCGCCACCTGAGATGAGCGGATTTCAAGCCAGGTTTCTAAACCTTACGATAAATTTTTCGTCGTTTTTCCCTTAGATTTGCCCACTGCCCAGTAATTTTAACTTTCTTGAAAAAAAGGACTCTTCTACTTTGTACAGGAACCCAGCTTGTCACAAATAATTTATCTTGGCAACAGACTATTTTATTCTGTTTTGTATATAAAGTAAAATATTTTACGGGTAAAAATGAAGAAATATTATTTTGCCTTTTCTTGATACTGATCTGTGACGACGAACTGCAAGTATGAGTGTGCAGTTTGATGTGACTACAAGAGAAATGTTCGGAAAACAAATATATGCGGCGTATAGTTCGGTAACTAAAGACTGGTGGAACATTCCGCATGCAGCCCTGATCTGTAGCAGAGCGACAGTCATCCGTTGCCAGCCCTGAAGTAAATTTTGGCACCGACAGCTTTCAAGATCCTCGCCAGGTGGAACGAGTTGCAACACAATGGCTGACAGCGCAGGAAACGGACTTGTATCAAACATAGATAATAAAAATAAAAGCTCGTCCCACGATACGGCAGAAACCTTCATTGTGACCGGGACTATGTGGAAAATTACGAGGGAGAGTCAAGTGAAAATTTTAAAAGTGCGATAAAAATTCGAAACACAGCTCGATTGTCTTGTGAGTTGACAACAATGACACTCATGGGTTTAGGAGCGACCGACAGTTGGCAATACGATGCAGGAATGCAATACGATGCGGCAGTAGTAGTTTAAAAATGGCGGCCCCTTTTGCAACATGCACCAAAGAAGAACACCGTTCTGTCGTCCGTTTTTTAAAGTGGTGAAAGTGTGAAACCCATCGAAAGTCATCGACGAATGAAAGTTCAGTATGGTGATGCATGTCTGTCACTACAGCAAGTGTACGAGTGGACTAGGAAGTTCATGAACGGCATTAGTTCTGTAACAGACTCTCCTCGACTTGGTCAGGCACACCGAGTGGTGACACCAGAGGGCATTGCAGCAGTTGAAGCCATCGTGAAGGAAAATCGCAGCGTAACAGTGAATGAAATGGCCGCACATCTGGATGTGAGTCATGGATCAGCACACCATATCGTCCATGATGTTCTGCAGTTCCATAAAGTGTCTGCAAATTACGAGATAAAAATATTTAAGGTTTCAATTTGACTCACCCTTTTATAAGGATAGACGCACAATTATATCTGAACTATTCGAATTGTTTCTATCCTTTGTAGAGGCGAGTTCTACGTATGTCACCAATAGTATTATCAACGTCTAAACTCGTAGTAGCCTGTTATTAAAATTTAGGTATCTTCACCCCGAATTAGAAGTTCATCTTTGACATCTGTCACCTTTTTTGTCGCTTGCAACAACGGCGTGAAATCCGAGATCTCCCGAACGAAGGGACTGTTGCCAACACAGCCCCTCCAGTACCAATATCGACCACAGCCGATGGATTTTACATTCACTTCTGCAAGACCCACGCCTCTCGATTTTCAGAGAGGAAGTCGAAATCGGAGAGACCAATAAATGACGGACAGTTTCAAGAGAACCTGACTCTCATCTTTCATCATTTTTAGGATCACGTTTGAAAGCACATCTCAACATGTCTTTCTCTTCCCCCGAGATATTGGCTGCGGGGTGCAGGTCGATGTCTGGTTTGACCTCTCACAGACTTCACAAACACAAACACAGAATATACACAGAAGGTGGCGAAGATGAGCGAACAATATTAAAATTAAACTTAATTAACATTATTAAATGAAAAAGATATACAATTAACATTTTATATTCCTCGAACTCTTAAACTCAAGCTTTATTACGGTGTTTATAAATTGTCTTCCGAAGCCGGAGTGCTTTTGGGTTTGAACATTACAGTTACGCAGAACGCCGTATTACTTAGCGTCGGCCCTATTGCTGGGTACAGTATTCTGTAACATGTAGGACGCCCGATTATCGGAATTCGTACCAGTAATTCAGAAGCGTAGTGTTTCTTGACAGAAAGGCTGCTGAGGGTCTGAAGTTCATTGAAATCATGTACATAGTGTGTCGTTACATTGAAGCTCAACAGATGGTTAGGTTTTCCGGTCTTACCACATGCGACAGCAACATAGCAGCATACTCTACGGTACAAAATGTCAGAATATAGTGGCATTAGTAACATAAGGACGACATTAAAACTGTCCGGTATCCTCTACTACTGGAATAAATGGAATTGAGGTAGGTGTACATAGCCTGCAATTGACTTGATAACAGTGACGTCGTATTGCTGGGGTTTGTCACCGTAACACATGTTTTGTTTGCGACAGGTACCTGATTCATGTAAACATTAAACAATGCGTCCACATTCAATGTACTCACAGTGAGGTTCCCAACATACACTCACTTCGGTAACAATCAAAAGCGTATTTATCCACAGAGTTAGATGCGTTTAACTTGCGAACGTATCACAGTTACGAATTCCATGCATTATAACCACGTATTCAGTTACGTACGTGACCTGAAATTCCGCAGGTTGTTACACCCTATTCATACGAAGTTGTCGGTAATGACTCCCATCTTTCTTGCTGCCAAATTTACGTAGGCTCTTCTCTACCTAGAAACGAACCTACGGTGCAACGCGATCTTCACGCACCACTCATTGTTACTTCCAGTGCCATGCTATGTGCAAATCATACACATAATATCGATTTGAAGTTCCTTTCCTGCGAGACGCAGACTCATTATGGGGGAAGCTCTTCTGTGAATTAAAGTTTTCCGACATTCCAAGAGTTTTGTTGGCCGTGGTCAGGACTATGTACCGCTGTAATGGATGCCAAACAAGACTGTACAAACAAAAATCATTGTTTTTCTACTTCGATTTAATTCATAAATACTGATAAAGTTGCTGGTTCATCTTGTATTTTCTCCTCAAATTAAGCTTCATTATTTGGAAAATGGTATGCAGTCAAACACAACTGTGTCACATGAGGTGTATTTAATGATTATATAAAGGACAACTACATGTTTCGGCCTCTACTGGCCATCTTCAAGTTGTCTTACTATAAGCATGCACGCGCACGTGGTGTAGAGATCTCTACATACGGGCCTTATTAGCAAAAACAAAAACAGGAATCTAATAAAAACAACACAAAACAGAAACAGATACAGAAAAATAAAGCTATTGTGGGGATGTGCTCGGCACTGACTAATGGTATGTACTGTACATTTGGAGCTCTGTAGCGTTCACTGACTTCGACAAAATCAACCAGCGCCTAAAAATATCACATTTTCTTCAAGATCCTGCAGTAACACCCTGTTTACAAAGCTTGATGTCCTATTTTGTCATGTACTACGGTGTCCACAGAGCAGACATACATCTTGCGTACACTGAAAAAGTAAACGTACTCTAAGTTTAGATAGTAAGACCAACGAAGTGCACTTGTCATAAGATGTTTATTTAACATCCTACGCGTTTCGGCTAAACTGCCATTTTCAGGGATCATATCCTCCTGTATTATCACTATGATCGCTGAGGATGGCTGCAAAGCCGCAGCATTTCGGATTTAAAAAAAAGACATATTATTTCGTGTCTGTTTGACATGACATGTTGCACAAGCAGCACACCTCGCTGCGCAGTAACTGCATGTGCCAATCTGCATGCGTGATAGAGTCGCTTCACTCAATTTGCATGGCTTTTGCTTTTGCAGTAGGATGAAGTAATTAATAATTTCATGGTTTATCACCTAAACAGTCACTGTGTGTTAGACCTGTAAAACAAGGGCGACAGAACGGTTTTGTACACTTTCCCACCTGTTCAGTTCATCCCAGACTTCGACTTTCACACGAAACCAAACGTCCATTTAAAATATCTACTATCTGTCTTTAAAAACATCGTGCTTTAAAAATATCTATTGTACGACATGGACGTGGTGTAGAGCCACCAAGTTATCTGTGAACGGTTTGGCTGATATACGCCAGAAACTTTAAGATTGTCAATAGAGAAAAAGACATTAAAAATGTTACGTGTGCACGACATTAGGAAGTAGGGGGAGGTGAGGTATAGCTCCACGCATTCTTAACCTTGACACTGGATGGAGGCACGTGGTGATTTTCACGACGCATTTACTGAGCTCCCAGAGAAAGAGCCACTGGTCTCCAGTACGAGGCTGTGTGCACTGTTGGGCCAGTCTGGGCGCTGGGGAAAGGAGAAATATTCTCCTCCCTCCGTGGAATCCTCGGTATTTCAGTCTGTAACCTAGCCTCTAGGCTCTGTGCCGCCTACGGTATCCAAGCCACCACCCCCTCCCCCGGGCGTAAGACCCTAATGGGCCATACACCTAATCGAGTCTTTACGATCACACTCAGATACATCGCAGTAGGGATCCTCTGTATGTGTGATCGGCCCATCGCAGATACCTCTACCTGACAATACACAACACTGACAGGGAACAGACATCCATGCCGTCGGCGGGATTCGAAGCCAACAAGCGAGCGGCCGCAGACCCATGCCTTAGACCGCGCAGTCATTTTTTATCGTCCAAGGTCTTACAGTAAGAAATGTAGCCGAATATAACACGTAGACAAAATTTGTGGTGATAGGTGACTGAAGATAGCATGCAATGATGAGGAATTTGCAGGACTTAGAGCCTATCTGAAGAAGATGTTAAAAAACGACGAGTTATGCGTAGGATAACACAAACTGGAGTGAGGATTTGAGACCGTTATTGGCTTAAGTTGCCTGATGCTTAAAGCACGACTAGACAACGAAGAGCAAACTGTGATGACGTTATTTCGTTTTATATATTACAAGTTTTCAGGCTTTCACAGATCGCGCTGTTCTACACGGTAGACCATCATATGAATTAATTTCCTCGTATTATCGCAGCATCTTCATTCGGGTAACGAAACCTGAAGATAGATTTAGTATTTTTGCAGGTTGGTTTTCAGCTTTCCTCTAGATTGTGCCATTAGGGCTGTTCAAGCAAAACTGGAGGGCTTGGAACTGTAATGCTGATGGCGTCAATACCTATATTAGGCAGAAGTTTGCATGCTATAAAGAAAAAACAGAAACTTTATTGGTTGCTAGAAAGGAGAGTGGACTAGAAGTAATAGAAGTAAATGCTGATAAAACTAAGTGCATGGTCATGTTTCGAGATCAGAATGCAGGATGAAGTCAGAATATAAAGAATGATAATAGTTCCTTCGAAAGGGTGGATCAGTTCGAATAGATGGAAAGACTTTAATGAATCACAATTCCATACAGGAAGAAGTTAAGAACAGATTGAAGTTAGGGAATGCTTGCTATCATTGGGTGAAGAATCTTTTGTCTTCTATTTTGTTCTCTAAAAATATAAAGAAATATAATTTTGCCTGTTGTTTTGTATGGGTGTGAAACTTGGTCGCTCACATTGAGGGACGAACGTGGGCTGTTGGTGTTCGACAATGCGGTGCTTAGTGGAATATTTTGACCTAGTAGGGACGAGGTGACAGGGGAGTGGAGAAGACTACGTAATTAGGAGATTAATTATCTGTACTGCTCAACCAATATTATTCAGGTGATCAAATCAAAAATAACGAGGTGGTTAGGGCACGTAACACGTACTGGGAGAGGAAAGGGGTTTGGTTGGGAAACAAGAGGGAAAGAAACCACTTGGAAGGCCCAGACGTAGATGGGAGAATCATATTAAAATGAATATTCAAGAAGTGGGATGGGGGGCAATGACTTGATTGATCTGGCTCAGTATAATGACAGGTGGCCGGCTGATGTGAATGCGGAAATGGACTTTCCTGTTCCATACAATGTGGAAAAGTCTTCATTAGCTGAGAAACTGATAACTTCTCAAGAAGGACCCTGTTCCACGGAGTTAGTTAGTTGGTTAGTTGGTTGGTTAGTTAGTTAGTTATAGAAGGGGTTGGGTTGGTAAGTAGGTAGGTCAAAATCTATAACAACCTCATTAATATTCATAATGGTCCTATGATACTAAATTTAATCAGAATCCACTGAGTAATTTTGAAAATGAGAATTACAAACTAGCAGTCAGACACGAATTCCACGGTCAGTGTACATTTGATGTAACGCATCTAGTGAGCTGAATGCAGATCGTTTTACTATTCCCGCAGTTGGTGACACTGCATTCTGATCTCATGGCAGTCACTTGCACCACACATCAATAAGTGAGCCGATCACTCGGTATCTGCTGACACACAATAATGAGGTGTCCAGCGGGTAGTGCAGAGGAACTCAGCAATTAAACAAAATGCAGGCGCTTTGTCGACCGTAATGGGAGACAGCTATTTGGGCGCAGCGTCTGTGGTTGAAAAATTACGTATTGCGTCATCCTTATCAACACATCTGTACAAATTTCCGAACTCTCGTGTTTGTGCTTCTCTGCCATAAATCCCTATTCGTCAACTGACTCCATGCCAAAGGAATTCCCCGAAATTTATGTAACCCCCAAGTTTATTACCGTGTTTACAACAGCCCTTCAGCTTACAATACACGTGGAACAGCAGTTTGTTATGACCCACATAATTCGCCAAACTGAGGTTTCCGCATAATTGGGCTGCCGGGCTGCAAACAAACTTTCTGTCAAAATGTTGTGTCCACAAAGAAAACCCCCTCTCTTTATAGTTCCGTAAAAACATGACATGCTTACCTGTCGGTCTGTTAGCGAATTGTCAAGTTTTTTATGTCTCCTGTAATACCGTGTATCGTGGGCCGGGTATCTCAGTCGGTATAGCGACTGGCTACGGGCTGGACGGTCCGCGGATCGAATCCCGGTGTGTGCGAGATTTTCCGCACCTGTCCAGACCGGCCCTGGGGCCCACCCAGCCTCCTGTACAATGGGAACCGGTTCTTTCCCGGGGGTAAAGAGCGGCCGGGGCGTGACGCTGACCCCTCACCCCTTCCATTGCCGTGGTCAAGAGAGAATAGAGCTATACCCCTACTCCCTCCATGGGCCGTACGGCCTGTACAGAGTCTCTGTGCCTGTACAAGGGTGCACTTTACCTTTTACCCACTACTGTGTATCGGTGGGCAATGACGTTACTGTTTCATGTGTGAAATTTTTTTTATTCATTTTTTATGTATAGACTTGTAGTTTATTGTATGTGTTTTCTATTTGTGTGTTCTTCTAGTAACCTGTGAATTTATTTCATATTTCTAAATGTATGTGTCCTTCTGTCCTCTTTGAAGATCTACTAATTGCATTGCTAACAGAAGCTGGAAATTTAACCAGAGCAAGCTCTTATGCAAGCGATTAAGTGCACTGAAATTTTCAACACCTTGTTTAATTGTGGGTTTTTGTATAAGATGTATTGAACATTCATATTCTTTTATCAGAGACACTTTGCTCCGATATCTGTTACATGACCTGTATAAATGATATATGACTGCTATGAAGTATATCACTTAGTTGGCTTGGCACTGCAAGAATGATGACGCGGCAGGCCTTTGATACGTTCTGCTTGTTTTGATCAAAAAGGACTATCAATCAAGTTGACAGGCAATTTTACGGTTCGAACTTGATGTATAAATGATTAAGTCGATAGCGAAATGGGTTACTTGATCATGTATCAACTTCTAAAAAAATATTTCGCTATATTATAGACGCATTAATGTGACTTATATTAATGCATATTTCAATTAATGTAGAAAGTGAAGAGCAAGCTGATAGACAAATGTAATCTTATCAACAGTCGTTTCGATTTAATGAAAGAGGAAAGCAGTTTTGTCTCCGGCGAAGCTTCCTATTCATTTCTTTCTAGTAACAGACCTTTAAAGTGTCATTTGGCTCCGTACAGTAAGTACAGTTCTGGGAAATTAAGTAATGAGACAGGGAATTGAATTAATTTTGAGCTGAAACCTGCTGATTGGTCGGATACATCTACGAAATGAATCCAGCGACTAACCATTTTCTTGTTGTTGTATTCTAGACCGATTTGCGATAAACAAGATTTTCCGAGAAGGATTTACAACACAGACTTTTCACATTATAAATCTTATACAGAACGTTTAGAATGCATTTTAAAGAGTTAACGTCGAACATGATTTCCCGTAACTCCGCATGAGAACAGATATGCTGTGAGATTGTTCGGACATGATGTGAAGAATTTGCAGTATTTATAATCGTAGAACACCACGAAGCACATAAACACATTCCGATTTGGATTTGAAACCGACATCCAAAAATCCCGGTAATGCAAATCCATTTAAAAAAATGAGAATTCTACAAGAATGATTCTGGACAGAAAGAAACCGGCCCACGATATTGCCTATATAGGAGTATAGGTCCTTCTAAATAATATTATTTCCAATTTAATTAATAATTTTCTTCACTTCGTATGACGATCGGGATTTATGGATTTTTTCAAAAGCCAGATTTAAGATGATAAGAATTTTCCTGCTTACTAGAGAGTGAGAGAAAGAGAGGGAAAGGAGGGGGAGAGAGAGAGAGAGAAAGAAATGGAGGCTCGAAACAGTATCGCGTAATCCTTGGAGGTAATTTGGTTTTCACTTAGTGCCCATTTTGCTACCAGTATTTCAAGACACCTAGTTCAGAAATTTCACAAGTGATTTACATTCGACTCACGGTCATTATTTCCATCGTTCTACGTCACGTTCTTTCCCATTAAATTAAAATTGCTATCCCTTGTTCTTCTGTGGACATCTTCTAACTTGGTGTCTGTTTGTTAGCTTTATGCTTCCAGTTGCCTGCTATCAGTTATTAATAACTAACCTGCTGAAAAGCAGTTATACTCTTTCACAAATCCTGTTATGCAAATCGAGCCATACAGTTTTATGTGACGTCATGTAATTTTCCGGATAAGAACCAAAATTTCCGAATATCCTGCAGCGTACATCTGGCAAATTACTACCAATCTATGCTGCGTTAAATCCCAGAAGACCAAAGGTCACCAGTTGTCAGTAGCTTCGGACAAAATGTTAGCACGTACGTGCAAATAAACGCGGCGTTGTTTTCTTATCCTTCACCGTTGAAACCACAAATCTCACAAAATTAATTCTCTAAAAATCTTGCAGTTCAAGACTCAGCTCTCCATCTCTGTAAGTCATTCAACCTGGTCTTATTCTCCTCCATATTTCTTGTCGCAAAGCTGGTTCCAGAACAGCAGCACAAATTAATAATATCTAATAAGATGAGGTAAATTCAGTCAAAAACACAACTTTGAATATATGGCTAAATTATGGTGTTTATTAGCAATAGAAAACTACATGTTTCGGCCTATTGCGGCCATCATCAGGTTTTGAAAAATTTCTTTCTGTAAGAGTTATGTATAATATATAGTTTATGCGTATTTTATGTAACTCTTATAGCAAAAAAGTTGTCAAAACCTGATGATGGCCGCTATAGGCCGAAACATGTAGTTTTCTATTGCTAATAAACACCCATCATTTAGCCATATATTCAAAGTTGTGTTTTTGACTGAATTTACCTCACCTTATAGTTTAAACACACAACGGGGATGACACACCTCAAAATTAGTAATATCTAATATCTTCGAAATGCTTTTATCTTCGAAAAAATACGTCTCGATAGACCCGGCTCTCCCTTGCAAATTCATTTTATCCAGTTTGTGCACCTAACGCAATACCGTTGCTCCTAATTAAGCTGTTGCAGCAACTACGCCTTTACGGAGGAAGGCATTAATCCACGTGTGTTTCGTATCCCATCCTGACGCTGACGCTGTCTAGAGTTACCTTGTAATTTGCAACCGCCAGATAATTTGTGTCGGCAAGTCGGTAAACTCTGTGGCCTCGTCACGTCACTCCTAGGTGTGAAAACTTAGGATTCCCTTTCTACTGTTTAGTCCCTCCCTCTGATGTTGGGATAAGATACGTAGGGAGTGTTGGTAGACACCTTTTTCGTGTACCGCCACTCTTCACAATTATGTAAATGCTAATATTTTCACAGTAAAACTCCGACTTCTCTTCCTTGCAGGGTGAAGAGAGATAAACCAACAAGATGCAACTAATCCGATGTTTATTATCAAACTTCTATCTCAACATGTTTCGGGCATCATTATGCCCATCATCAGGAGAACAAGACCGTGTACTACCGCATATGGTGTTCTGCACTGGTTGTGCTGGCTGTGGCTGTGTGGAGCTGGGTCGTAAGCTGTGTGCAGTGTGTGAAATCAGTCGAACAGTAACTTTCACACAGTGTACACTGCTCGCATCCCAGCTCCACGCAACCACAGCCAGCACAACCAATGCAGAACACCATATGCAGTAATACGAGGGATGTTCAATAATTTATCTACCTAAGCAGGAAAGAAGGCAATGAGCGGGTTGAAACAAGTCTGTGCATGTTGGGACACGTCTTGAGGTGTCACATATGCAGCCTCAGCTCAGTGCGATTCTAACTGTCAGAGTGACAGC
>Ga0131853_10003784_pt1 | contig 27216 bp, 16 predicted proteins | sample TergutLab28metaG_FD_92764 | JGI IMG/M metagenome (GOLD analysis project Ga0131853, IMG submission 92764) | Labiotermes labralis P1 segment gut microbial communities from Petit-Saut dam, French Guiana - Lab288 P1 (version 2) (version 2) | ecosystem: Host-associated > Arthropoda: Insects >...
AATACAACCCATGAAATAACTCAATGAATAAGTCGCAAGCTCCTGAGGATGGATGTATTAACATCCGAAACATGTTGAGCATTAAATAATGAAATAAGAAAGCAAGTGACATCAAGTTGGTCTCTCTTTATTCCACTTTCTCATCCTTCTCTGTGTGTGATAAACCTGCATCCCTCGCCCATCGCATCATTCTAAAATTACCCATCGTAATAATATACGGTGAGGTGTACAACATATAAAACTCCAAATTATGAACCTTCTTACACCCTCTAATCACCTCGTCCTTCTTTGTCTCAAACCTTCTCCTCGTCGCTTTTCGCTACACATTTCTCTGTTAATCTAAGACGCCATATTATGCTGGCTACTCTTCAGCCGATTACGGCGCACACTGAAGTTCTGGATGAAGGATGTGGCGTCAAGATACGGATGGTAGCTAAGAATGTGTTGACTAAATAATCACGGACAGACGTCAAAGGGTGATTCTCCTCTACGATTTTTCGTATGGGGTTGTGGGGGAGGCTGACAAGTCTTTATAGAACAAAAGGCATGCAACAAGACGTGACACAGGATTCCGAACTTAGACGGGTTCTTAGGAGTGACCTAAGCAAATGGAATATGGACATGAGATTCAATGCGCTAAAGAGAAACTGAATTCTATCCTCCACTTCAAACCGAATATGTATGTTATATTAGTCATAATTATTAGAGAGAATGCATTTAATCCTCTGATTATACTTGCAGTTACCCTTTCGTTACGAAATATCTCCGCTCTTGCAAATAACAATTCTACTCACCCCAGCAATCCTCCGCTCGTCTTCGGAAAACGTCTGACGCTTTCTTCTTGTTGTCAGCAAGGTAGTGGGCTCTTCCAAGTCAACCAGGGCTTCTGTGCACAAAGAACTGCTGCTTGATTTGCATTAACATTTCTAAATAACCAAATAACTCCGTAATGAAAGTTATGTGTGGAAAATTGGCATTTAATTAGCTGGCCAATTACTTATTTGTTGTTATGGAATTAGAACGCTTCCCGAATTGCTGACCCACTTAAACAGTGGTTGTACTTCGAACCAGTTGAAATCAGGACATAGATCCTATTTATTTCAAATTTCATTTTACGCCGGGAAATCTAAGGGACAGTACCTGAAATTATGCCTCATCGTTTTCCGTATTCGTCCTTCTAATTCACTGACCAATATTCATTCTGTTCCATGCTATATAACTCGAGTTACTGCAAGTGCAGCGAGACACGACTGCACTATCTGACTGTTTCCCTTATGAAAGCATCGATAATAGAAAATCGATTAGCAGAAATGACTTTCTTTATAAGCGGATAAATAGGAAACTTATGCATATTTATTCACAGCTTAATCATTAAGAGCTTTTTTTTTCCTTCTTTCACTTTATTTAATTACTTATTCATTAATTAAAACTCGTACATATTCTGTGGAAGTTCGTGCAAGTATAACTAATCTTATAATAAACGCAAGTTTTTAACAGCATTATGCTGAATGTATTCTGTCTACCGCGAACACCTGTTCGGGACATGACTATTCAGAATTCGATTCACAGTATAACAGATTTTAGAATCTATTTCGCGTGTTGTCGAAATAATGCGACAACTGAATTTGGCTTAGAAGTTGCTTCACTTTACTTTTGACACTGGAACTATATCTCTAAACACAAAGTGAGAGAAATTTCAAAACTACTTGCAGTCCGTTCAGTTCCTTTCATGCTTTATGGAAAAGGCGGAACAAATGCTTGCTCACTGTCTTCTTCTCTCATGACTAAGGGTGAGAAATTGATACCATCTCAACCCTCTTTTTTTAATTAAAAGGCGCTACGCTTCTTTTTTCTGTATTAACAGTTTGGGTTCTCAGCGTTGCACGAAAAGATTTCAAAGTCGAACATCTTCCACTTCTACCAAGAATGTCTTTGGTGCTTATCGCTTAACAGTTCAGTGATTGCTATGTGTATGAACACGCTCTGCATTAAAAATATCTTCAATTTCCCACACTATGCATTGACAGGGGACCGTGGCAGCACAGTGGTTAAGGCGCTGCGCTACAAATCGGAAGGTCGCTGGATCGATTCCAGATGGTGTCATTTGAATTTTTCATTGACATAATCCTTCCGATCGCACTATGGCCCTGGGGTCGACTCAGCCTCTAACAGAAATGAGTACCAGGAGCATTTCCTGGGAGTAAAAACCGCCAGTGCGTAAGGCTGACAACCTTACCACCATCCTGGGCCATTGTCACGTAATCTGGGAACCTTAACTTCCTGGAAACCTCTGGGACCCTCGGGCCTGTAATGGGACTGATTTACCTTTACCTTATGTATTGATATGTTTTGTCAGATTCCTACAAACTACACCGATTATTTATTCCAGATGGTATTAATCGATTGGTCTGTATAAAGGAGATAATGTGTTCTCTGTGACGTGCGAAGTGTATTCTTAAAGTCCCTAACACACTATAAGTTACACCTTTTTAAGTCTACAGCATTTATCCGTACCGCTAAACTGTATAGTCCTCACTAACACAATAACATTTATACCATTTCTTCTTACTACTTCCTGTCAACAATTTCCATAGAGTCCATTTAACACCTTTCCCGGAGTGATCAGATAAGAGTGGTCATGGTCATACTGTCCAATTTCCTAGCTTTGTCCAAGTATGGGACTCTAAAGTCGCTCTTTTTGTTAAACACTTGCCTTGAAGAATGGCGAGTTTTATTTCTTCCTGGCATTCAGCGATGGCTTTCTCGATCCTCTGCGGTGCTGTGGCAGGTGACAGGCATCTTTTCTACTCGACAAAAAAGAGCAGAAATTATCATCATTAGGTGCAAAAATTGCTTTGTCATACCTTGCAAGCTAGTAAATGTAGACTGATTATTGGCAGTAGTTATTTTAACTTGATACAAGTTCTTGTATCCCACTTCAGTTATAAAATAGAGGTTTGGAAACATGTTGTGAAATCGTGTGGAAATAAAGGGTTAATGGAACGGCAGACCACCGATCGCTGCATATGTGTGCTTATAATTTCTGCCTGTCTTCAAATACTGTTCAGTGACAGCCAACCGGCGTCTGAACCTTCTGATAAATTTCAAGCAGTTGAAAGCAGAAAAGACGGAGCCTAGATTCCTGTTGTGCGTCTTGCGTCCCTAGACATCTGTTTCGATTGTCTCTTTTGTAGTCTAATTTGTGATAATATGCTAAATCTGTCACACACATCTTCAAATTTTCACATTTGTTGACCTACATCTCCAGTGTTATAATTCGTGTATGTCCATGGTCTATTCTATAAACACGATTCCATACATTTTATTCTCTTTATTCTACGTTTCACAATTATCGACAAAGATAACGGTACGTTGTTTTCTTGTAGTTGTTTTTGTAGTGGTACATCTTGGTGTTCAGTGAGGGTACATAAAACAATAAAAAAGTATTGTATAAGAACAAATTGTGACTTTGTGCGATCAAGGGTCAAACACTGAATTTCTTGTTTCCGAATCCCTCTCCAGACATTAGCAGTTATCTACTTTCTTCTGCGCTTATGTTGTCTGTGTAGGTGGAGTCCTTACAATGTCCGATAGATTACTAACGACACTCTACAAACAAAAATCATAAGGTCGAAAACGTGAGGTCCTGAGCCACCTTGGCCTGTAGCGCGAGTCAGAAAGACCAGAGTCGCCAGATGTTAATGCTTGTACGGGCACAGCCTAGAGTCACGAATGTTACTACATATCGCAACCAGTCGGTGTCGAAGCTTCTCGTTTTCTCCTATAAATGATGTCTTAAATACATCATAACTCATTAAATATAATCTCAATCCCTGTCATTTTCTTTCGTCCTTTTATTTAAATTTTGTGACTAATAGCTTTGTGTCTATTATTAAAATTTGCATCCCTTCCCCTCCCTTGTGGCATTACATGGTGGGACCTATCGACAACAGCACGGGTGGTCATGTGGTTATGGGAGTCTGTAGCTGCTTTTCTCAAAACTGGGAAGGCAGAACCTTGTAACAAATTCGAAGTTTAATGGACATTACAAGGCCGTAAATAAACTGATTTTGATGTCGTAAATAAATAAGTTTAGAATCATAGTAATAATTAATATGTATAGAAGGCTATTTATGCTATACAGTTTGAGACATTAAAATAGTCCACCTCAGCATATTTTCTGCTGCTTTACTTATTCATTTAATACTTACTTATGTACTTAATTACTTACCTACTTACATACTTTACTTTATTTTATTTACTTAACTTACTTACTTACTCACTCACTCCATGGAGCAGAGTCCTTCTTGAGAAGCTAACAGTTCCTGATCTAGTCAAGAAATTCTCCACATTTAATGGAACCCGAAGGTGGGTAACATCTAGGATAACTCGCTGCTGTTTTATCCGATATTTACATCTGGACACGTATTTTGTTGACCCTGCTCACAAAATGTATCAATGCCCCCTGAAGATGGCCCCTTGAGGGCTGAAACACGTAGGAGTGTAACAGTACAAAGAAAGTGGTGTGGTGCATTAGTCGGATTTTTATGTAAAAAAAAAAAAGATTTTGAATTAGTTATTTTGAATGTTTCATTTAGGTTTGTGTCTTGTATTAAACTGCAGAAACATTCACTATTTCTACAACAAAAAAGCAAGACGGCAAAGGTGGGTTAAAATTTGATATTTTGAAAATGCATTACTTGCCACTCCGCATTCTTCACTGGCCTTGACATTACAGAGACGCAAAACCCTGTTCTTGAAAAGCCGATCACACTACAGACACAACGCTACATACGAGTCTACAGCCTACTAGGATACCGCGACGCCTAAGACGACAACAACAAAAACAGTTTATTTTAATTCCACAAATGGAATGTATTTTCTGCTCCTATATAACGACTTCAAAAATTTACTTTCAGTTTGCTCTACTTTATATATTTTAGCTCACATTTCTGCCACAACATTGTCAATAGAGAATAAAAAAGGAAAAGCAGACAATGACTGTGAAGACCGTATGGAAATCCTGATTTTAAGAACTGAGAGTGCTATATTTGATTTGCATGAATCGAGAGAGAACTCAGCCTGCAGCTTGCAAAGCATGCTGAAGGTCTCACCGACCCCAAATGTTATCGAAGTCAGTTTAGTTCCGCATTAAATATATTACACACAGACAAATATTAATGGGTAATATTTATGCTCTTACCGGGGGAGTAGCTGCACCCTGACTGTAGGGCATCAAGACGACAGATGATATTAAAGTCACTTGAACTAGGGACCCGAGGAACATGTCTTCGTGTTTCGCAGACGTCCGCGCAGGTAGACTTAAGCACTCAGACTGCGTCTTGTGCCGTCTGATAATAAATTCTTACGTTACGTCAATTACAACTCTCTACTAGTATTGTTCCATATAGCTTACTCTTCATCGCACAAACATAGTGCGCTGCTGGTTCTAACACTTTCATGTTTGTCGCTCGATTAACAACCTGCACCATACGCTGGACTGTTGAATGAATATCGTAACGTGCACGCTCTTTGTTACCTTATACGCCTCATTTTGCTTGGGGTTTATTTATAATAAAAATGTATTTAAATATGACAACGCTGCGTGAATCATAAGATTTTCTCGTACGAAATATTTCGTTAAGATTTTAAAACGTCCCTTTCGTCGTCATACCTTTGAGTCTGTACTTTTCTGACGCCATGAGAAGTGGGCAGTAGTCCATGCAGCTTATACTTGCGGTATGAATTGACCCACTTAAAGTGTTCTGGGTTATAAACAGTGAAGTTCATTGAAGAAAATATATATGCACACGGAAGAGGTAAAATTGTTATTAACTAAACAGACTGCTATGTGAATTTTTATATTTGGAGACAGTCATAAATTTAATAATATTATATTTTCAAATAAATATTTTGTTTTTAGATTAATCCCCCCACCCAATACTGCATACTTCACTAAATAGTGCAAGAATACGACGTCAGCTGTGTTTGTTGTGACAATATTGTTGACACAAAAGAAATCCCAACTGCATTACATGCTTTACCTGACGTTGGAATCATTCGATACATTCAGTCTTTCAGTTTAGGTTTCTATCAATTTGCTTACCAAAATAGGGGGGACTGAAACAGTTTCATTAATTTCTGACATTTTGAGATGTAAGCCCAAATGAAACGAAGGTTTGTACCAGTTCTGTACTGTGTATCAAGCTTAAAGTACGTCATAAAGTCGTTCAGACCACTGTCTTAAAGAAAACATGTCATCGGTTTCCTCAAGTTTTCTTCTGTAGATCCTTGTACAAAAGACATGATTCAGAAAAATTTTGGAAAATTAACAAATAAATCTGACTTCCCATCGCATAAATTGTGTCATGGCTTATTAAAAGCAAAATAAATTTCTGCATTCTCAGGATCACAGTATCCATAACTAAAAAATTCCTGAAGGCCCAGAAGCATAGTACCGGAAATAGAAAGCTTTACGTGAGCATACACTGTATGCATAGTATGAATAACCAAACAGTGTTTGTGTGACTAGACTTACAGCACCGGTAATCAAAACATTTATAATGACCTTTGCTTATTGTACATGTATGGAAGAATTACTGTAGGCCTAGTCACATAATCAATTTCCAGCGGCTGGACGTAAACAACCCAGATGTATGATACCAGTAATCAAGGTGTAGTACTGGTAACCATGTCATTTCTAGAAACATAGGTATATAGTACCGGTAATCGTATCATTTATACAGATCTAGACATTTAGTACTGGTAATCATACAGTTTTTAAGGATCTAGACGTAAAGAAATCATATGCAGTTTGTATGGACCTAGATGTATAGCACCGCTAATCAAAGAAGTTATTTAGACCTAGTGGTATAGAATCAATAGGATAAAAGTCTGTATGGGCCTGAATATTGATCAGTTTCTATAGGCCTACACGTATAGGCAGTACCTTTAGTTAGATAAGCGTACCACATAATATAAGTCCTGGCATACAAAAATTATTAACCTGTCTGCCAGGAATTAACAGTTATGGCAAGAAGACGCCATTAATCAGGATAAGCATTAAAGAACAAATATTTGAAAACTGTTCGATTACTGACAATATTATCTCGTAGACTAACACGTCAGTAATATATCATGTTTACCAAATGTGACAAAATAAATGTCGCAAACTTCAGTGTTTTTAAGATTATGTCATGTAACGTATTCTCCTCTATTATTTTCAAGTTAGTGACCAAGACAACGAAAAGATTTTGAGCTGGTAGTAGGTCATGAATTTGTACATTAATAGTTGAGGTGTTGTCAAAGTGTCGCAAACGGTGGAAGCAGAGTAAGGAGTGTTGAATATCAGGCCAATTATTTTGTCTGCCTATAATACTGAACGTATCATACATATGAGTTATTGTGATTTGCGTATTTTTTATGAGAGGTTATATAAGTTGCAGTTAATGTTGCATGAATTACACAAAAGTAAATGACGTTCAGTCTTCTAAAAGAACTGTACCGCATATTCTCGCGTAGTTTTCATTACATTGACAAGAACAATAAAATTGTAGTGGCTTTTAAAGCAACTGCGAGGTTGAAGCAAAGACCTGACAGACTCGCACTAGACAGTCGATATAATATAACAAAAGCACCACATTCGCACTTCGCGTAACCATGACAACTGCTGGCTCACCAAGCTGTCGTAGTGTAGTTCCGTTTCCGCCATATACGCAAAGGAATGAGAGGAAGGAGTGACCGAAAAGAATCATTAGAATTGTCATTCAGGGCAGCCAGGATTATAAACGGCAGGACAAATGGGCTTTGTGAAGAAGGTTAAAACGCGTGTCTGTGTTAAGGCAGGCAGGGAGGATGTGCTTGAGGCCGCATGGCATTCAAGTACAGATGTGAATAAATCTTAAAGCTGAAGGGGGTATTCGGCGAAGCACACATGTCTCTAAATGTGACAGTTGCTACTCTGCGTGTAAAATCACCCTCTATATTGCGATACAGCTGCACGAACTGGCGGATAGGCATTGACAGTCGCTTTTCACAGGATTGCGGACGAGCCTTGGAAAAGCAAGCAGTAGCTTCGTCGTGTCTGTCCATCTGTCTGTCTCTCCACCCTCGTGAAACTTGGCTCCCGCCGGACAGGTTTGAGAGAAAAATGATAATGGGGAGTTGTACTGAAATGTTTCTACACCTTCCAATTTCGGTTATCTGTGCACATTTATGACCACTTTGGTTGCTAAAATTACCACGATTGCCAGTGTCCCTAAGATTACTATGGTCGCCTTTGCTACCATGGTTACATCAATTACCAGGGTTACCTATATTCCTTTGCTGCAATTGGTCAGCAAACGCTGTGCAGACATATCGTATCATTTTCTCTTTAGGCGGGATCTCAGCATCGTAGGCAACTGGAGTTCCACTCCTTAGCCATCCACGGCAATGTATTTAATATACGAGTAAATATGCCCCATAAATAGGCAGTGACCTCAACCTACAAAGTGAGGATAATCCACTTAATATACAGCAAACCCCCGTCTTGAAATAGCTTTAAACGGATTATTCATATATTGCACAGTCCAGATTTTTGTTTGCCTTCTCCGGGTTAAGAAAGAGTACCCGTTCTGAAACACAGACGCTACTCTTACGATAGCCTACTTAGTGTAAACAATTAGTGACAGTACATTTCCTTGCCATCCTTCACGGGTAGTATTAATCCCCTTTATTTTTTCAGTAATTGAAATTCAGTTAGGAAAAACACAGAGAAGGTATTTTTCTAAGGTGAAAACGACAAGCAAGTGGTTAAGGCGTAATGTTTGCTGTTAGAGTAATATATTGAAGTCCATCAGTACCTTTCTGCGTGACCTGGATACAGACAGCTTATGGCAAGAGTGAGAGTGGTCTTCCTACGAATCATATGCTTGACACACAACCCAGGGCGCGCGTGGCAGTACCGATCTGTCAGCAGTGCATGCAGCCTGAATCTGTCCCCATTGTAATTACCTTTGCCATATTGAAGATCAGACGCTACAAAAACAGTGTAAATTATGCAGGAATATCTTCCCCAATACAAGACAAATTTTTTAATAGCTTGTTTTTAAAATTTCCTCTTAATTGAAAGATACCCGTCTTTTTTTCGCGTTTACACTGCTTTTCTTAGTATATCATGCCCATCTGATGACTTGTCATAACACTATGCATGCATGTCATGCCTCTAGAGACCACTCTTTCTTCGCGCTTCGTAATTTCCTTCCATAAGGATTACAAACATGGCGATTGTACGAATTTCTGAAGTGGGAGCAACACGCCAATTAATACTCGGTCTCTACACTTTATGCGGTAAAATTAGTTAGAAATATACTTACCTTTTAAAGTTTATTTTGTATAAAGTCACATAAAATGGCCGCAGCGCGAAATCTGTAACTATATTTCAGTTTGATGTGCATTACTTGGTTGTCAGATGATGCATCATAAGTTCGTTGAAAGATTCGTGTCATCTTTCAGCATTTAAAACTAACTACTCATGGTTTCTGAACATCAAATATTATACATTTCCACAGAAACACTAAGACAAGATTTTTCTATGAAACTTATCCTGCTAATCATTATATATCCCAAAATTACCTTTCAAGACAGACACAGTGTTCTCACAGTTTAGGAATTTAGTCCCCAGTGATATGCACAGCATTTTCCTGGTTGTATCAAACCAAAGAATATTTGCCTATTATTATTTTCCTTCATGACACATCACCCAAAAATCATGTCTCTTCCCCCTCCCCCCACCATCCTACACTCCTGTTTTGGGGTTAGACATTTGGTGCACAAATTATGTAGCACCTCATCATAAGATACGTAGCTTGCTCTTTATAATATTTGGAGACGAACCATTCAGTGTATATAAGAACAGCATCACAGACACTAAGACACATTGCTAGCTGTTGTGGAAGATGTGTCCATGAAACCTGATGCTGATGGTCCACACTAAGGAAATTAAATTTTAGTCCATGCAAGTAACATACAACTCATAAAGAGCTTAAATAAAAATTATTTACTCTGGCATCTTTACTGTTTGGGATGTTGCATGTCATAGGTTTGTTTGGTTACTGATGTACAGGGACAACATGAGTGTCTCATCTTCAAGAATCTGCCTGACCCTTGAATGTGGATTTGAGATACTGTCCCAAAAAATCTATGCCATGCAATAGCCCAGAAGAGTGAAGACCTCACCTACACCATCGCAGAAGCCTGAAGTCTTTATGAGCTCTGCTGACTCTTGTACAATGTAAAAGAAACTGGTGATGTTAGCTCAGGTGACCAGGCAGTGAAGTGACTGGCTATGATCTAAGTAGCCAGAGCTCAGCTACCAGCAGGAGCAGGGCTTTCTGTTTGCCACACTGTTCTGGTCAGGTCTGTGATGGCTACCAGAGTCTCCTTCCCCAGGGTTAAAATGGCTGAGGCATGAGGCAACTACTCGCCTTTATACACCATTGTTATTAATATCTGGAACTTTACCTGTATTCATCTAGGTATATGCCTGTACATAGGCACATAAACAATTTGACCTTTACCTTTCACATGTCATAAACTCTCCTCAACAAAATGCAGTCACTATGAAATTTCTATTGGACTGGCAGATTACAACTCAGAGGCCATAATTAGTTTTTCAAAATACACAGTGGTATAATCAAAATTTTACTTTATAGGCAAGTTTTCAAAGCCTTGCTCATCATAATTTCCAAGCCAAGGGCATATGATGGGGAGATATAGTTCAGTTCGTTCTACTTGGTAATTTAGTGACTGACGCAGACTTCCTTTGCACAGAGCATCACAATGAAGAGCTATTCAAGTTTCTTCCTCACAAACATTTGTGGCAATGACAAATCTCTGTACTAAAGGTCATTTACATTTTTTAGTAACATGACAATGCATGCCACTGTCACATGCTATCTGTTGTAGATATGAGTGTGTATTTTTTTTAAGTGTCATGTGCCCTGGTCATGAATTATGGTTTGGTAGCATGTCATTCTTCTTGTCACACTATCGGACAATGCCATGAAATTAAGATAGGAAAAAATAACTTAATTCTAAACACCACAATGTTACATTAGATTCTGGATAGGTGTTGGGTTTCTAGATTCTGTACATTGTTTGGTATGAAAAAAACATATTTTGGGAACTGGCTGTGATCTTACCTACTCAGCTGGGTCCAACAAAAACACATGTCAGTTAGCCACCTGCACATGTACACTTAGGATCAGATTTTCTACGTGGTAAATAACATGAAGTACAAAATAAACATTGACAAAGACCCAGAGTTAATGAATCAGTGGGAACAGGTGAGTTTAAAATGTTACTACTGTGCTTTTAAATTTGTATTTTCTATGTCATGCCTCCCCCATTTAACACCCACAGTTTTCGTATACCTTGTACCTGTGCTGAATCATATGAGTAACATAAAATATTGGCCTCATTAACAACTACAAGTTGCATCTCAAACATTTTTTACATGTTGTGGGTCTACACACAATGCAATGCAGACAGAATGCATTCCTGACCATGCTTTGTGGTAAGTGTAGAACCATGCATAGGGAATCACATTACATTTCATTTAAAGTGATATATTATGCAAAATTATGCAGCAATCATATATGGAAATATGAGGAGAAGAATGTTTTAAATTTGGTTACCGTAATCAGAAATTTCATAAAGTGAGAAACATTCTAGTCCAGCCAAAGAATGAAGTCTGCATTGTCAGTGTATTAGCATTTTCAATGGACCTACCAACTCACATATCACATGAAGGTGGTACTTCAGATATCACTTGTGTACTATTTGCCCACTGAAAAATATCATTTATTACTGACAACCAGTACAACAAATCTATAAGTATTAATAATTTTTATTTTTGTAGTATTCTTAGCAACAAGTAAAACTGCAGATGAAGGTGCTTTGCAGAACTTGGACAATCAACACAACTGTAGTTCAATTACATCTTAACCCTGCATGACTGCTTTCTGAAAATATAACAGTACAGAATTAAAGAACACTTCTTTTGTACAAAATGTACATGCATGAAGTCCACACTAATAATTATGTTTGGAAAAACACAATGTGATTATTTGTTTATCTGATGGGCTCTGAATACAAGATAATAAATCATTCTGGATGTTACCTCTCAAGTATACATGCACTGTAATCTACTTCATACTGTTTTATAGGATGCAAACACCCTTAAACTGAAAAATATGAATTAAAAAACATCAAAATATTCCAACTATGAACCACGGATTACCAAAAATGCAACTAAAGATGCTTCAAATTTGATTTTAAAAATATAAATGCCAAAACAGTTGCTGAATATTGTGCATGTATTTGTGTTTTACCATATAATTTTCTAATTTGATGTCTAAATTCCATTAAACATTGCATGAAGATAATGACAAAGGTTGAGGGCATCTGACAAATTGCTGTGGATAATATAATATTAGGACCTCACAACTAGGAAGTAACATATTGATGAATTACTCATGCGTGCTGCCTACTTTCTTGAAACTTGAATGATTTACGCATGTAAAATTTTTATTATGCAAAACTATGAAGACATACACACACTGTGAATGTTGCATACTTTTCTGTGGTATTCTAGGACACTGTCAGTACCTCAGTCTATGTGGTGTTGATGGTAGCATGAGAGATAAAATGGAAAGGCTCTGGGAGATGGCAGATGGTGCAGTACTGTACCAGCATTTGCCTTGAGAGGCTGAGAAAACCACCAAAAAAAATTCACATAGTAGCCAGTATCCTGCATGAAATTAGCATTTGATAACTTTTGACACTAATATGCTCATTGAATGAAGCAGATTAATGTGCCATTTACACTGAACCCTTTTAAACTTCAGCAAAGTAACTATTTTTAATCACTGACAAGCTGCCAAATTCTCAAAGAACCATGTTTGCCAGCCAGATAGGTACTGTAATTGGCATTCTTGCTCAAGAAAGGCTGTGCTGGCAGGATATTAAGAATGCTAGGGACCCAATGCATGGTTATGTTCCACAATTGGTAGCATGTCTTGTCTAGCTAAGTGACTACAAGTTTCTTAAGGACTCTGCTCCACAGAGTTTGTTGGTTGGTTGGTTGGTTGGTTGGTCGATCGGTCGGTCGGTCGGTCGGTTTGTTTGTTGGTTCATTGGTTGGGTGGGTGGGTGGCTGGTTTGTTGATTTGTTACTCATTATGTCTGTTAGTCCATTTGTTTTGTTTGTTTGTGATTAAACTACAAATAAATGCTTATACTTACAGCAGCAGTTGAAAATGCATTTTGCTTAAGGCACATCACAAATGCATTAGCATTTTCACACTTGTCTGGGCCTTGACCTAAACAAAAACAAACATAACAGACCCTAGCAAATTACTAATATGTCATACAAAGCTAAGATTTCCACAGCAAGAGTCAATATTACTTATCATGGCTTCTGAGTCAGGCTCATTACTCTGTTATGAAATTAAATGTAGTGTCACAGAAATATCTACGTTGAGCTGGAACAGTTTAGCAGGGGCAAAACTTTCCACACCCATCCAAACTGGCCCAGGGGCCCACCCAGCCTCATATACACTGAGTACCAAGACATTCTCGGGGGTAAAGCGGCCGGGGCGTGGTGTTGACCACCCACCCCCATTACCGACGAGGTTAAAGAAAGAGCAGAGCTATGCCTTTACTCCCCCACTTGGCCTTCATGGCCTGTTCTAGGGTGAGCTTTGTTTAGGCCAGATCAGCAACTGGTTAGAAAATGCACAACTTACTTTAGTCATGCTCAGGGCAACTCTGGGACTCACCACATCTTGTATCTAACAGGATTCATTGTCATGATATAAAGCAGCAAGAACATGAAGCAGACTAACCAACCACTACTGTGTAGTCCTGACATCTAAAATGTGTGGAGCTTTACTGATACTGTCCCCCTGACCCTACACCTTTATGATGTAGTGTTTCGACATACAGACTAATTTTCAAAACTTAGTGTTGATGTCTTGCCTTCCTACCGAACCTGTAAACGGGATTTTGTTATTATTACTTTATTGTTAAACACAAGCCCCTGTCCATGTTTTTTTTTTTTATTTGCATTTTGAACTTATGAGGTTATGAATAATGTTTGGGTAGATGTTTTACAGATTTAACCAAGTGTTTAGTTCTATGGATCATTTACAACTTCAGTGGATTCATAAGCCTCTGAAAGGACTGGGATATAAAGAAATGTCAGTAATTTATGAACAAGTGCATTTAGAACAAACAGAAAGACATATGTCAAACAGAAAATACATGAATGAAACTGGTAAACCACTAGCAATTTTGCATGCATGTAAAGATCAGGTTGAAGACTTTGCTAGGATCATGGTAAACTTTCTCAGCATCAAATGATTCAGCTTATCCTATTAATGGATTATTCTCACTCAGGGAAAGTCCAGTAGCATGTTCTTAGAAATGTGGCAAAAAACTTCAATTTCATCAAGTTCAGGGTATTTCATGACTAGATGAGTGAATATCAGCTACTTGAGGATTCTCCATCATGACTATGGTTAGTTAGTATTTATTACCTAAAAAACAGTGCAGACCAATTAATTTAAATACCCTCTTTGCAGTACATTTTAGAAAGTTAAATAAAGCAAGTAACAAGTTTCAGCATTAGGTTGAGCAAAGGCTTTACACATCTAAGAATATACCAAACATCAGTGGTGTAGCTCTTGGTCTTGATATGACATCATGCCTAGGCAGTGTGATTGTTTTGTGAATGCGTGACCTATCTAGGACAATATATGGGTAATATGATTTGAAAACTGAAACACAAAGCATTGTGCTATGTGAAAGTTAAGTTGTTTTGAATAGATTTCATTCATATCTCTCAAAAAATTAATCCTTTTTTTAAATAATCTTGCAAATTAGTAAGAGATCTAAGATCCAAACATGATATGAGAAGTGTTAAGAATTGAATGTAAAACTTCCTTACAAATTAATAACAAGTGCTGGAAACTTACTTACACATGAAAAATAATCGCTGGTATAAACTGCAGCTTTTTCAGTCAGCCACTAAGGTCACAACTAATCAGAAGCCATAGACCCATGAAGATTCCTTTAATGTATCTTAAATGAAGACTTCATAGAGGAAGTCAAAAATATCTTACCACACTAATAAATAATTCTAAAGCAGTTACACATGATCCTCATCATAAGCTATAACAAAGCAATTCTAATTAGTTAACAGATGTTATAGAACTTATTTGAACTACCTTACATTTCTTTAGAAAGAAAATACTTGAAACAAATATGCAGGCAACACTTTCCTCATGATGAAGTAACATTTCCTTGCACAAAGTGCATAAAATAAACACACGTTGAGAATGTCATGTATGTAGGTTTCTTCATATGCCTAAAAATTCAAATGTTTTCATGGAGTTTAATTAAGTTTGGTATTGGTCACTACGTTTTATTTAACATATGTTACATAAAAAAGATTTCAAGTAAAATAAATAGACCTCAACAAAATCCACATTTAACTTCATGTATTAATACATGTGCAGTAAGGCATTTTTAAGAAACCTGACGTCTTAATTTAGGTTTCATCTATGGTATACCTTACAACAGGCAATTATACAACGAAATCAAATTCTTCCAAATTCCAAATGTAATAAAAATAACTGTAGCAATATTATAGATGAAATATGCAGACAGAAAGTCAGAACACATTGTTGTATAAATTTTGTGCAACATGCACACATGAAAACTGAAAGCTGTTTTTACTTGCTGTAATACAGCAGTGGGTATAATAGGACATATTTTGTTTTGATACAAAAATGGGCTAAAAATTTCACAGATGGTTACTCTGATGTGTATAATGCATGCGTTGGTCCTAACCAAGCATGAATAATTTAGTAATTTTTAATGTTACATGAATCAGTACATTCTTGGTCATATCATACACAGTAATAAAATCATACCATAAGATTTTTATCGTTGCACCGTGCATTTTGAAATCTACGCAGTTCACTCACCAATAAATGCACTGTTTATTAACTTCGTTAAAAGTTTTAAATTTACGTTAAAATACGCAATAATATTGCCCCTACATGTTTCGGTCCTTAATGACCATCATCAGGGAGCTTTATCTGTACCTAACTAAAGTTATATTTATGTTAAAACACTCGGTAAAATTACGTCGTTATATAAATTAGGTGATGTGGCATCATGTCTGCAATGGAAAAGTGGATCCAAGCCACAAATACAATACACCAACAACTAACAGAAAAACAGGCCCACAAAAATCCCAGTGGAATATATAAGTCAAAACGCAACACATGTAACAATGCATACATTGGACAGTCAGAGGGATCCATAACCGTGAGACATAAAGAACACGTATGATATGTACGAACTAATAATCCAACATCTGCTTATGCGTTACATATATTAAACAATAAACATGAATATCGGAATGCATCATAAACATTAGAATTATTAAAACCATGTCATAAGGGCACACGCATGAACTGCTGGGAAACCTTCTATACAGTATACAAGCATTACACCAACACAAAACATTGATTGCCGAACAACAGGTCAGTGACATCAACTCCCTCTATGAGCTCGCAGACACGTCACGTATACCTCTACATACCCCCTGACTCTGTCCCCACTGCACACAACACACATGCTGCTCTACGGTAAGCCTGTCACTTTGCTACTTGTTTATTTGCCTATTTTTGTAATCTATATTTATATTATTCATACTTTGCATTAATTTAAAACATACTTTTCCATTGTAGACATGATGCCACATCACCTAATTTATATAACGACGTAATTTTACCGAGTGTTTTAACATAAATATAACTTTAATTAGGTACAGATAAAGCTCCCTGATGATGGTCATTAAAGGCCGAAACATGTAGTGGCGATATTATTGTGTATTTTAATGTAAATTTAAAACTTTTAACCAAGTTAATAAATAGTGCATTTATTGGTGAGTGAACTACATAGTCATACCATAAGACTTTAATTCTACTTCCATCAACTTGGAACATTTACCTGAAAATGACTCACTAAACCCATTTTCTTAAAATTCCACTTCATTTCTAACATTTAGTTTAATAATTTCTCTACTGCAAATTTCTTATCAGCATCACAATCAGTACTATCGAGCCCATAGCAAGACATGAAATGGCTGATGAATTTATATTTTGTGTTACCTTTCTTTCCACACATTGTGACAAGCTCTGCCACTGGTACCTTCAATGCGTCAATAGGAATTACATCTATAACTCCAACCAGCAGACCAGTTTCAACTCTATTGTTTGAAATCTGAAATATGCACAGTAAAGAATGCGTACAGAATATGAATTCAGATCTTACTGAAATTATTACCAGCAGATAAATGCCAGTTATTCCATTAATGAAAAGAAAATCCAATTGTCCAGACTGGTGCTGGGTTATAGCTCTGATGCGTAGTGTGTGCCAGAGTGTGAAATTGACAATTAATCTCTATCTTGTGTTAACTTTCGGAATGCATGGAGATTCACCTCCAATCACCCCTAGGCCTGCGTGATAAGGTGTTTCTACAGAGAAAAATGTATTACTATTTTTACAATAACTAAATTATGATCATTCTTCTTTCCATTATACACCAGCAGGACAGGTCTGACAAACTATTTCGTACAACCTTGCATGCAATTTTTTAATTTTAAGCGTTCAATAAATGGCACTATGACATTCCTTCAGTTTTAATACCACATATAAAGCATTACCAGTATTTTTTTTTTTTTACTCTGAATACAGTAGATATATTTTGTGTTTAGAAGTGTTGATGATAATTAAATTTCTGGATTGATAATTGTGCTGATGAAACAGGCACGGTCCTGGTCCACAATCAGGAAATATCGTGAATCACAGCTCACTACAAAAGTGGGAGCTAAAACAATGGATTACAGTTAAATCCTGTAATGTAAGAGAGTAAATTACTTCAAATGCCAAAATTTCTTCCAAGCTAAAATAAACAGCTTTATATTCCCACAATAACTTATAATTTTCATTACTGATAAGCCACAATAAATCTGAACTTCAAAACACCTTGTGACCGGAGGGACTAACTACTGCTGGCCCCACCCAAATTAAAAAAGAAATCATTCTGAATTAGACAAGTCTTGTTCCTACCACTGAACAAGTCAATATGTTGCAAAAAGCCAACATGAAATAATAAGCTGTTTAGTGAACCCCCCCTCCAACTGTAAAATGGTCCATATTTTATGCCTTCTGAGTTAAGAACTCATCAGTTTCGTAGGTGATTAACATTTTATTCTTATTAACAAACACAAAAAACACTCACTAAAGTGAAGTTTTCCATCATGCAAGCAACAGCACATTTACAGTTCCTATCTGCACCAGAGCGTGACAAAGCTAATGAGGTTGCTATCCTTACTGGAACAAAATATTTCAAACACAATATTATAATCCATAGTTTATGGTAACAACAGCATAGCCATATTTGTTGTTTGCAAAACTAATACCAATATGGTTGCTTTTCTAATCTGTTTCTACTCAGAGCTGCATCATGTGAAATGAGATGAAAAGATGGTAAAGTGTCTGGAACAATCAGCTGTGTTCATATAGACTAAAGTCAGTATCAGACAGAGAGAATCAGAGATTTTTGGTGAAGCAAATATTCCCTTATGGACAGATAATCCCCAGACTCTCACTCTTCACCCTCTATTGACAGCTGGTCACCCAAAAACATTTCATTCCATTTAATCACCTTTAAAACAACCTAGAGTTGGTATAAAAATGAAAGGAGAGTGATGTCTTATAATATGGCACTATTCAGCTGAAGGGACTGGATAAAATCATAAAAATAACAGATGAGTGCCATGGTCAGCCCAGTCAACAGTCCAACCTTAAAAAAAGTGTAGAATGTTACTGGGAAGTACCAAACATTTCAGTTGAGTGTCTACCATGTTCAGAAGATCCCAGATACCAAACAAGATGTCTGAGGTTTTTAACAGCTTCTCTCAGGCCCTCCATACCAATTCCATGACTATAACTGTAAGTAACCAACAGACACTTCCCTGCAGAACCCTTCAAATTCACCATTCACAGCAGTCCATTCAGTTGATGGTGTGTAACTTATGTAGCTGAAAAATCACCACATACAACAACCACCAGTCCATTTGAGAATGCCACTCATAAGGAGTCAATTTAATTTTGGAGAGCATTGAACATTGCCTAAACAGATGGTTCATCATTGATTTTGGTTCTCTTATCTAATGTAAAGAACCTGATGGATGTGTAGAACAGGCAGCAATAAACATACTTATCTACAACAGAAACTTTAGAATAAGTATCATACATTGAGAAGTGAAACAAAAAAATGCCCCTACTGATGTGTCTGTGAAACAAACAAGAAAGTTATTTTATGAAACTTTCAGAATAAGTGTTCACTTTGGTTTGGAAGTACAAGAATTTGATGGGTTCAAGGGGTATTTTATGACGTGCTTCAGTCAAAATGCACAGACACTCCTGATATCACTCACACATAAATTCATAAACTTGTACCAAAACGAGGAGGAAACAACTGTGGTCTGTTTTGACGTGCCATCCTAGAAACTGTTTCAAGTGACTGGGGGAAACTGATAATACATGTGAAGGTAATTTTACAGTGAGTGGAAATGAAATCAGTCCTAATGAATGGAAGTCGGGGGCACAGTAAAGCAACTACTCTCCATCATTCCTACACTATTCTTCTCACAGAATATTAATAAAAATTAATATGACACATAAAATACGGATAGTTGCCTAATGACTTTAAAGAAAGTGTACCTTGCCTCTTCCCACAAGGTGATGCACTAAGAATACAAGGTTGGTTAGTCCCCACAACCAACCTGAACACTGTGGTGGTGAAGAAAAAAGTCCATGGCCCTGCTGAAAACTGTGCCCAAGTGATCCAACCCCCAGCCACTTACTTTACTCATGAGATATCACGAGGGTAGACATGCTACTAAAATACATATAAGTAACTTCACTCTGAGTGTCAGTTCATGTAATGAAATTCCACTTACTCAGGCCAACATTATTTTCCTTTGCACATTCCTGTATCGCTTCAAAGGCATAGCCCACCAAACTGCTCACCATTTCTAAGTCCTGGCCTGAAGTCTGTTTATACAACAAGCATACAATTTAAATTGCAGTGGCTATAAGAGCAGCATCAACAGAAACTAAATATCTAGTACTTAATAATATTATAACTAATTCCATGGTGCTGAGACTTTCTTTACAAACCAATGGTCTCTCAACTGGTAAGGGAAATCTCTTGTTTTATGGAATCCTGAATTTCATTACTGTATTCATAAAAACCTACTGTTAGACCATATCCTTAACCAGTTACTCCTGTTTACAGACTCATCTCTGCCATTTATGTCATATATATCATCTATCTCATCCTTTATTTCAACTTTTGGAGTTAGAATTGATTGATAATCTTAATGATCTTAGACACATAGCACTCATTACAAATTTCCTCATTATGTAATTTTCACTATTCTGTTATTTCCTCGTTCTTGGGCCCGTATATATTTTTCAGCATCATTATAAACTGCCCTCAGCATAAGACCATCAGTGAGTAGAACTGTGCTGAAAAATGTTACTAAAATTACTGACAAGAGAGGCAATGTACATATAATGTAACACTGAGGTAAGTCAAAGTCAACTAGTTGAAGATGCAAACATGAGCACATTACCTTGAGTATAGAGCATTCCTGTTACAACATCTGCTGCAACAGTTTGTTCTCTTGGTATTGTTGACCTACATATGTGGCCATAAACAAAGGAAAATAAAAAAAATGCGTTCATTTTGCACTGTTGGGCTACATGTCGATGTCAACAATGCTTTTATGGTGATTTTATGTTACCAGCAACAACAAAACATACTTACATCTACATGTAAGGTGCTTGACATGTTTGTAAAATTCTACCCAAATTCGTGTTGTGTCAACAGATTTTGGTAGAAGTCTCCAATATCAAATTTCATGAATATCCGTCCAATGGGAGCAGAGCTGATAAAACGTACAGACACGACAAATCTAATAGGTACTTTTTGTAACTATGCAAAAGCGCCAAAAACCTTTCAGTTGATACAACTTCCTACCTTGAATACAAGGTGATACAAAAGGGATGGTGGTAAAATATTTTAAACATTCTGAAATAACTGTGCTATACAGAATACACACTCTGCCATTTCATTCGAAGTTTTAACAACTGCCTGCACAAATTTCATAAAGCAAATGCATTATGGAGAGGTTTTGTCTGATTATCTGAATGTTTCATTTCTAAAACGGCTTGACAGATGTGAGATTCAAAGTTATCACAGCAGTGTTGATAAAGGTTCAAGTCTTTAACCCTTAACCCGCTAATGTGGAGAATACGGTGAGCTCCTAATAATGCCAGCAGATGGCAGATGGGATTTAACTCGGCGTTTAAAGAGTTAAGGTGTGGAATCGACTCCTTAGGCTGCTGGAACCTAAAGGTGAAATTCCTACAGTACTCCAAATGTCTGAAACTACTCCCCCATTGACATATCACATCCCAGAAGACTTGAATCTTCTGTTTGACAGATACCTGCTAAATTTGGTATTGGATGTACATACCAAGAAACTGTCAGGTGAATTTAATTTTGGTGTGTACCATTACAATATTGTAATGTACGCAACATTTGGTAATTACTTGGTCTCTTTGTAAGGACTGGAATGTGTCTGTATTGCAACTTTAGTTGACATAACTTGGAAACGATGGGCATCTTACCTCACAACTGTTTGTTGAGAGGTGTATTCGTGCCCCAGTTAAATGATGTAAATATTAAGTAAAATATTTGAGTCAGCACGCCACTATAAAATCCCAGGGAAATTAGGTTAATGCAAGACTCGCAAGATTGGTAACACCGGAGAGAAGATCTACTGAAGTAATTCTGGTTTACAACACGACGTTACTCTGTTGCCTGCAGTACAGTTATACTTCGTAATATATCGTCAGTTGTCATGCTGGGCTACTTCGTATTCTGGCTGATAACAGGAGGTAAACTGGACTGACCAATTATTAAATTGCTTATTTTAGCGAGTCACTTTCAGAAACAAAATACTTTTCTAAATTGTACGATTACTGGTGGGGATTGAATAGTGGCGTAACAATTAGTTGACTTACAAATCTGTACCGAATTATTTAGCATAACTAGGGAACTTAACAAACCCATTTTGGCTAGTATAACTTACATGTATATCAATGTATATATAGTAGACAATAGAATTCACAGTTAACTTTGTAACGCGGTTCGTCACTCATTGCACCCAAAGGTGTCCTCTAACCCCCGTAATACCTAGGTAATCATGAAGCCTCTGACTGGCTAATGTTACCGCTTATTCCCTGACCCGTGGGAATTCCAGGATAGGCCTCTTAATGGCCACAGTAGGCATGTCCAAACTTACCGCTCGGCTTGGGCACTACATAAAGTGGTGACAGCATGGTGGCCACAATCCCTGTGTCACTACATAAATTGGTGACAGCGGTGTGGACGCAACCTGTGTCACTACAATATCACTTCTACTTTTTATAAGGCACACACAAAAATTCAATTTTCTCAAGTAAGAAACATCAATTCAGAAAAATGGCAGATGGGATTACCTCGGCATTTAAAGGGTTAAATTGCTATTAATGGCTGTCTAATAAACATGCCTCAATTCTGCTTAACTAAGACAATCCCACCGACCAGTGCTCTGTTATTTACCACACAATTGGTTGGTATCTCCTTTGCATGGAATCACAATCAAGACTGTTATACTTGGCAAAACGAAACTTCTTCTTGAAGAACGTCTGTTAAAGTTCAAATTCTCTACCACAATTCTAAGCATATCAACCTGTCCAAGACATGAATTAATGTAGGAATAATAAAACAGCTACTGCACACTAACCGCTAGAAAGGACTTGTCTTTTTGTAGGAAAAGGAGACATGACATGTGTAGTTTTCTTGCTTGTAACAAAACTGAATGTCTTAAAACTTACCATTTCAGAACAGAGAAAGATGACTAAAATTATACCTCCAAAAGGCACCTTCATTTTGCTTCCTTCTGTATTGGTCTATGGAGTTCATTCCACACATCTCTTGTATTTATATTCAAACTCCAACATGGCACAATACAAGACCAGTTTTTCTTTTTATAATGTTGCCCCATAAAAAGTGACTTATATGTGACATTAGACTACATGTTCATACTTGTTCTTTTGATTGGTGTTAAATTAAGCAGAACATTACATCATAAATGTAACATGACTACAATAAATGACCTTGATATATTCATAACACATCACTATAGAAGTTCCTACCCATGCCACCACATATCCTCCTTCCTACACAGAAGAGGCCATTATCTTGCTGCATGGAACATGGATAACATTACATTTTGATTACTATGTTACTCTTTGAAAAATGATGATTTAAGGTAGTTAAATGACAGTTTCCAATGCTAGCAATATTTGACTGTTAACAATACATGCCTGACTCCACCAGCCATTACCCATGTTGCAGTCATTCAATATGAAAAAGAAGTATACAAGCCACGCATATTCCATTATAACTGAATGAATATGAGATGATGGCAGGGATGATGTAACTTCATGGTGCAAGCTCATCCTTGAAAAATTGGTACTAATGCAGCTGGTCAGGATATTTCCTGCTTTTATGAATAACGAAGATTTAACACCATGTTCAAAAAACCGACCACTAGAACCTACCGTAAATCAGTTACATTCAGCCCAAATCCTAACAACCTACATTTTTACTTATATCAATACTTCAATATTTGCCTTTAAACACCCATTGTATTCATCCTTTCCGGCATGAATGTCACCTAAACACATAAAAATTCCATTCTTACCACACAGTAAACAAAATACACCTCCATTACAAAGACAAGTCACTTAAACTGTTTAGAGAAGTGTATTCTTTTATTTCAAGGATCATATAAAACATACAAATACAGTGTATAGGCAAAATTCAGTTTCTGAATGATCAGACATGTGGCATATGCAGTAACTACTGTGTTTTATACAGGTAACTGTCAGCCCTTACATAATTATACCATAAAATTAAACAGTTTGCAATTTCCATTCAAATAAACCATATGTATATATTGTCATGGCATTATCATATCAAGCCCAATTATGTGTTAAAACATATAGTCTTAACTTATTCATTCAGTTTTAGATAACATTATGTCTGTTCTTCTACCAATATGAATGGGATGTTGCTGTTAAATTCTCATTGTTGTTGCTATTGCTGCTCTTGTCAATACTGTTGCTGATGATGTCATGGCTGTTCCTGATGTTGTTTCTGTTGTCATTGATGAAGTCATTACTGTTTCCATTGTTGTCACTGCTGTTCCTGTTGTAGTCACTACTGTTGCTGTTGTTGCCAGTGCTGTCACTTAACCACTGTCAGACTATACATTGTAACACTGATCCTACAGGAAGGCCTATGGTGCGATGTGTGGCTCTACATCTCCACCACTCGGCTGTCCATCACTTTTGCACCCTTAGTTTGGTAGCCGAGCTGTCAGATGGCTAATGCCAAGAAAAGACTAAGCAGTATACAAGGATGTTAATAAAAATCCAACCAGATGCAACAGTATGTAGACATTTATTCACTGCAAAGTCACTCTACATGTTTCGGGTGTCACAGCACCCATCATCAGGAGTACTAAAAACGGTAACCGTGACCTTCGGTACAGGTCATAATACCGGTACAGCTACTTCCCTCCATGGCCTGATCAGGACTGGTTTGTGCGAGTCGTATGACTCACACAAACCAGTCCTGATCAGGCCACGTTGGAGGGAAGTAGCTGTACCAGTATTATGACCTGTACCAAAGGTCGTGGTTACAGTTTTTAGTACTCCTGATGATGGGTGCTGTGACACCCGAAACATGTAGAGTGACTTTGCAGTGAATAAATGTCTGCATACTGTTGCATCTGGTTGGATTTTTATTAACACTGAATTGTGATGCACGGAACCATGAGTTTAAAAAAAAAAGTATACAAGGACTTAAATGCTTAGGGATTACAGGAGTGAGGCGCACTACTCCTATTGGTGCTGTGGAGGCACTCACTGGCCTCCCTCCACTGGAGCTGGTGATTCAGGGTTATGAGAGGTCAGCTGCATATCACCTCTGGAGTCTGGGATGTTGGTCCTACCTCCACCCAACTCGAGGACACAGCAGCATATTGATGCAGCTTCAGAGATCAGATCCTATATTTAATATGGAAGTTGATGCTATGAGGCCAGCTTTTAATCTTGAACCCAAATATAGGGTTACTATGTTCATTAGAGAAGAGTAAACCAGAGAACCTGGGATGCCTCATGTAGTTAAAGGGCTCCTCTGGTTTACAGATGAGTCCAGGACAATGGAGGGGACTGGGACCGAAGTCTATGAGCAATCTTTGAGAAGAAGTCTCAGTATTTCTCAAGCAATGCAAGCTACAGTTTTTCAGGCTGAGGTATATGACATCTTGGCCTATGTTTAAGGAATTCAAATGAATGCTACACCAGAAAAATATGTTAATACTGGCTCTGAATGCCCTTCAGGCTCCATTGGTACAAAGGTGCCAAAAGGTATTGAATAATATCTCTACCCAATACATAGTGGGAGTGTATTGGGTCCCTGGACATGCTGGGGTATAAGGAAACGAAATCACCAACAAACTCATAAGAGACTGTTCTGTTCAGAAGTTTGTAAGACCTGTGCCATCCCAGGGGGTCTCTAGGCAGAACATAAAAAGACAGATAAAATGCTGGGTGGATAATCAGCATTTGGTAATGAAGCGCGGTCCTAGTAGGATTAGAGACGGACTCAAAAACTGATTTTGGGTCCCCCAGTCTGACTACAAAGACCAGATTTTTGTTTCATAATAGGACACAATCCAGGGTTGTTATCAGCCTTCTTACCAGACATAATACCCTAAGAAGACATCTTCACTTAATGCGGCTGACCAATAGTCCCTAACAAAGATGTGCAGCAGAGGAAGATACCTCAGCCCATATTCCGTATGAGTGTGAAACCTTGGATTCACTCATACTTAGACATCTGGGCTCCTTTTTTGGGACCCAGAGGATATTAAGAGGCTAAGGCTAGGAGCCACCTGGAAATTTAGAAAAGGAAAAGGGCTCCCTTAGCCTGGTATCAGATTATGGGACACAAAGGGCTCGTTTTAAGGCCTAGGTGCAATGGGACCACAAGGGCTCAAACCCAACTACTTATCTAAATCTAATATATTGTAACAACACGTGTAACTCAATCCTATTTATTCACTTTTTATTTCATTTTATCTGTGGACTCTATTTACTCTCTACCATTTCTTGTGCAATTTCAGTAATTACTGCATTAAGATCCTTAAGTAAGTTCACCCAAAGAGCAGTAGTAGTGGTACAGCACTACTCTTTCTTTAACCTCAGCACATGAGGGTAGGTGGGTGGTTAATGCCGCACCTCGGTCACTTTATCTCCGGGAATGGCCCGGTATCCATTGTACAGTATGCTGGATGGGCCCCAGGGCTGGTCTGGATGAATACAGAAAATCTTGCCCCACCGGATTTGAACCCTGGACCATCCACCCCACAGCAAGTCACTATACTAATTACACTGTCCCAACCAATGAATTAAGATCACGCCACATTTATCATGTTCAAAGTCTAAACTGACTTGTTCTATCACTGCATGTTGCTTCTACTTACAAACCGTGTCATTTCTGCTTGATCCAATATATTACCTCACTAATTCCCCCCTTCTTTCACCTATTTTTGAAATGAAGGTAGGAAAGGGAAATATTATATACAGCATTGTTTTAAAAGGTTCTTGATGCTACATAATAAGACTATCACTTCTCCAAGATATTCATTGCCCTATTAAATACAGAAAATTGTCTCCTCATTGTAACGGCTCTCTGCAACTGTTACTCCATTTAGTTATACTAACAAACCACATACAAAGTCAAAGCACACATTTGTGCTGCAAATCACAGTCAGCATGCCACTAGTCCCTGGATAATGGGCAGGGAAGTCACTCCAGTATTTCTAAACATGCCTATTACCTGCATTTGGAGAACTAGTAATGCCTATCACAATTAAAATAGTATCTACCTGCTCTCAAAAA
>Ga0131853_10003785_pt1 | contig 27215 bp, 18 predicted proteins | sample TergutLab28metaG_FD_92764 | JGI IMG/M metagenome (GOLD analysis project Ga0131853, IMG submission 92764) | Labiotermes labralis P1 segment gut microbial communities from Petit-Saut dam, French Guiana - Lab288 P1 (version 2) (version 2) | ecosystem: Host-associated > Arthropoda: Insects >...
GGGGGGGAAGGGGGAAAAAGGTGAAAGTGTTGGGAAAAGGAAAAAAAATTTAAAACATTTTTTTTTATAAGGGAAATGAAAAAAAAAAAAAATTTTTTTTTAAACAATTTATTTTTTGGGGGGGGGGGGGGGGGTCATCTTAGATTGTCTTGTGTTCACGTAAATGTGATAAATCTCAAAATCAACCTCTTCTAGATCACAGTGCTTTAGCTAGATCACCTATGTGGGGGAAGATAAAATAAACCACAAACCATAACTGTGACTAAGTAAACATAAAGCACACTAATAGTTAAAAAGCATGTTTTTCCATTTGAAAAGATACATTATTTGTCTCAGAGCTTAATTCTTATTTTGTAAACATATCTAAGTTTCTTTTTAAAAAATGAAACTTTAGTTTTGGACAATACTTTTATATACGTCCTGCTCCAATGACAAAAAGCGAGAAGCAAACACACAACACACAACTTGCACAAGTAAGTGAAAAAGTAAGGTGGCAAGGCACAAGTACTCTCTCCCTTACCTGCTTGAACATTCAAAGCTGTAAATACAACAGAATTCACTATTACCAAAAAGAGGAATTTCTGATCATGTTCTCAAAGCAACGAAACTTTATCAGAAACCACAATGACAATAAAAGATCAGTTCAAATGTATTAAATATAAAATAAAAATGTTAGCGGTAAATATATAAGGGTCCTTGAATGCTGACATACTATTGGCCAGATGAAACAGCCAAAGTCATCAGTGGTGCAGAAGTTATAACAGCAATGAAGAAAGTTATTTGCAGAGCAAATCAATCCCTGGTCTGTCAATGGGACGCCTGCATCATTACTCATAGGGGCTATTTGTAATGGCCTCTACTCCTTCAACTAGAAGAATGCATGAAGAATCCTTACATTTTTGGACAAGAGGATATATGGGAACAAAACCCTCAACACTGTTGCAACAATTAACAGTTTTTCAACAGCCTGAACAGATACACATTCTCAGCCACCTTACGAATGTGCCCAGAGAGGATAAGTGAGAAAGCTCTTCATGTGGTCTTAACACTGTACAGTCTGGTAGGCAAGATGAGACATGTAACTCAGAACAAAGTGGGCATATTCACAATTATTATTTATTACGATGATGAAATAATCAATGTGTGTGGATAAAACCTGTAAAAGTTGGTGAATGGTGCCCACAGTTAACAAGTGCTTAGACTGCTGCTGTACAACCAGCCAAAATCTCCTTCTGTCATGCAATTACTGACAAATCTGTGACTAGAAAGCAACTGAGAGTGCAAAATAAGAAAATTTCCCAATCTGGAAATCTTCTACTGTATGGTTATTCTTATGTTCCTTGAGACATCCAGCAATGTTCACAGGCTTACTGCCTCAAAGATCAGCAGTCAGCTCTGAACAATACAACAGCATTCTGAACAACCGCAATACTTGTATATGCCAAACAAAACCACAGACATATTAGAGATGCTCCCCTACCAGGCCACATAAGCAGTCAAATTCTGAAGGCTGCTCATCCTCATCCTGCACATGCCTTACAAACTCACCCAGCCTGCATTTTACATCTTTTGTCCTCTAAGCAAAGTTCTCTAGAGAAAGTATTGTCAGAGTGATGACAATAAGGAGGTGAAATTATTCAATGACTGCATGAAAAAAACAGTTTATTGTGTGAAGATGTAATGGTACTAACTGGATATTGTTTCATGCATGGAATATATCGAATCACAAGAAAAATGAAGTGTACAGATATTTTCATACATATTCCTGCACTGTAATTGTATTCAGTCATAACAAATAATTTTAGGGAAAAAAAATTAGAAACATTACAGATGGGGTGATCTCCAAGTACTTTGCTACAGAAAATTCTCAGTATAACATGTTTTAAAGTAGTTCACGTTACAAAGACATTTGTTTCTTGAACTGTTACCTTCCAAACTTTTCTTTGTACTCTTTGCCCATTGACTAATCACATTACATCATATTTCAATATGTTACTTCTGTTTGTTACAAAATTTTTTTGCCCAGCTATCAGTCAACTTACCTGGAGCCTTCATATGGACGGGTGGAAGTCGGAAGTCTGAACCTTCAAGACTAAGTGATCGTTGTCTCTCAAGTGTTGAGGGAAGGTCACTGATCCTAAGTGACATCTGACGTTTAAATGGAGAAGCTTGATTTAACTGCTGGAATCCTCGAAATGAACCCTGCCGCTGCAGCATAGACACTGTAGCATGTGGCCTTTCAATGGCATATGGATTAAACACAGGCTTTATGGGCGGTGCTTCTGAAACCAACAGACATGAGTTGTTAAGTTAAAAGGCAAAATAGTGCCCTATGTTTCATTTAGGTCCACACTACGAAGGCAATCTGCAGGAGTGGATGTACAGCTGCATGCAGCTGTAAACTTGGCAGTGAACAGGCAGGTGGTTACCTTCACACTCTGGCTACTTTATCTTTGGGAAAGAACCCAGAGTATCACCTGGACAAGCCCCAGAGCTGGTCTGGAAGCTTCAGAGAAAAAAAATATCCTTTACTGCTACCGGGAAATAACTCCAATTTCTCTCACTTGTCCAACCCACAACTCAGTTGCTATAAGAAACCTGCAACTCCATCTACATGCCATGAGTAAACAGAAAGCATAAATTTAAAAGCGTTAGTAGACTGTTACAAATAAACCCTGTCTTACACACTCTGCAGCTCTGTTTTACCTTCTTCACACTCAGCAACACCGTGGAGCACCACAGCATATTCACATTAAGGTTGAGTTATTAGAAAATTCATTTTCAGTTAATTTATATTTACTATATGCATTCTTAATATAAATACAATGGATGGATATAAAAAATGTAACAGGTAAACAGAATCTGCACATTTTTCATATCACAATGCACAACAAATTAACCTCCCAAAAAGGAAATGTTCGCAAGGTTTGAGGGTTTCGTAGTAATATAGCTGAGGAATCCACTCTTTGCTAACTGAATCACACGGCATCACATCCACCACACTGGAGTCCTCAGGCACCATTTGTATACAAAAAGAATATTTTCTAACAAAATAAATGCAGAATCAGGTTAATATACGTTCCTCCCCACACAACGAACCTAACCTTCAACACTAATGTGCTTAAAGAAGCACTTACATTTAATGGAAAACTGTGATGAACATAAAATCAAATAAATGGGAACTCATTGCAGTAATTAATAAGGTTAACTGTGAAGGAAGTGTATTAAAATCTACCCTGGAATCCTGTGTGTGTGTGTGTGTGTATTATACACATGTTAACATCTATGGTGGCACAGCAATGTTCAGAAGCATTTACTGCAAGACACGGTCTATGCAGAACACGAGAGGGTGATGCTCTGTCAGGTCACAGTCTTGTGTACGTAAGAAAGTTCAGACATAAAAATGCAACCCGTGACGTAACAAAACAGTGCCATAATTACCTGACATTATTAAAAACTAAGGATGCACAAAATGGTGTTGTAGATTTTTTATTGTAGTCTCCATTCATTGTAATGGACTTGTAACACATCCTCCTTGCAATATTTTCACATATTTACCCCTGTGATTCAGACACTATCCAGATGATATACATACTGACACAGGACAGCCTGAACAGGACCCCTCTCAAATAAGCACTAAACAACTTCCATCATGTTTTTATGCATAAATAAAGGCATGCATGCTACCAACCTACAGGCTTCATTTCCTGTGGATCCTGTAACCTTTCTGTAATTGATGCTTGCCTGAAGCTGCCTGTTCTTGTGAATGTTGAGTTCTTTGGGTCAAATGTCATTGTGACTCCACACTCCTTATCCCTCTTCTGTTTCCGTTCCAGGCATGCCGCAAATGCACAGCCCACAGCATGACTTAGCCTTTCACCCTGTGTGTATTATAAAACAATATATAAACAATTGAAAGACTTAAGTAATATTATGCTGCTGACAAGAGGGTGACACAGAAAATTCTGTACTAGAACACACAACCACCAAGTAAGTAAATGGTGGTGGGAAATGAAATATTCCAAAGATGAAAAACCAAGCTAATGCCACCAATTTAACAGACTGATTTTCTTGATCCATCACCCGTCATCATCATTCTTGCAAGAACACATGGTTCCAATCTAACCACCAAAATCAATGTACAGTTATAGAGAAATACACACTCCTTGGCTAGTCAGGATAGTATCCATATTTTAACTACCCCGAAGGTTCATTACCATGTTCACAACAGCAAATGGATTAATAACAAAACATGATTTAGCTATATCAGCACAGAAAACAAAACTGATGCCATTTAAAGGACAAGAGCCAGGTAGAAGTAAAATTGTAATAGATAATAAAATTACAGAACAAGTATGTTCCTTTAACAACTTAAGAGATTTGATATCTTATGAAAAAGAAGTGGACACTGATAACAAACTGAATAACTATTTGAAAATAACTGGCATTATAAACAATATACCACACAACACAAAACTTTAAAGAAAACCAGAATAAAATTAGACAATACACCAGCCCTTCCAGCTTTATTATAAGGTAGTGAAAATCTGACCACTGAAGCAAGAGACACAAGAAGAATAAAAGCAGCAGAGATGAAACGTATGTGAAAAACAGCAGGACACACTTGCACAGATTATAAAGACAAAGAGTTTGCAAAGGAACTAAATATAACCCCAGTTCTGTACAAAATACAGGACTAGAGAAGAAATTGACTACAACATATAAATAGAATGTCTCCAAACAGATTACTAAGGATAACAAAAAACTACAGACCAAAAGGCAGAAGGTACCAGGGAAGACCATTAAAGAGACTTCGAGATATGTGAGAGTGGAACGGGTCAACAAGCAACCCAATTCTATGTTAGCTAGATGATGATGATGATGAGGGAGAGGAGGAGGAGGAGGAGGACAACAGCAAACAGGCCACCACTTGTCCCTACCCTCAACCAAAACAATCCAGTTCAACATCCCACACTCCCCCCACCATTCCTTCATCTTCAAAATGTAAATATTTCAATATTTTCCTCTCAGACATGTTGTACTACCCTTCAGATACAAAGGCTTGAAACATACATGTACAGGATTCAAGCAAAGAAATCCAGTTATTCATGACTGTCAGAGCAATGTCACTGCCAAAATTATATGATAAAGGCTGAGACATTTAAGACTTTGCTTTTTGGATGGATGTGATACAGCACCTGAAAGGCTTGAACCTTCAACCCCAGGAAAAAATTCCACTGGTAAATAACAAAGCTGCACAAATTAAGGTTCTTGAAATAAAGGTACATGTGAGCAAAATTTCATGAACAAAATAAAATGTGTTCCACCATTAAATAGGCAAGGCAATTCTGTATCTTTTAGTGCAGCAGAATATCCTACTGCTGTGGTTTAGAGGGCACAATCATAAATGGGTTTTGAACTTTGAGGAATACAAAACATGTTTTGAAAATGCACAGTTTTATAGGATAGCATAAAAATTAAATCAAAATTTCTAAAGCACCTCTTTCAGAATTTACAAATTCTTATATCACTGTTTGTTTGAACGTCTCTACTATAAACGGGATGTTTGTGACATGATAAAAGATAATCAGTTCCGTGTATTGCATTAACAGTGTGTCATTGAAAGCTTTCACAAATGCGGGTAAGTGAAATAAACATTTCAATTAAAAATCAATCATATAATACATATGTAATTTACACTGCTCAGTCCCAAACTTTGTTTTGGCCCCTTATCAACTTCATGTTTTCGAATTTGGCCAACACTCTGAAAAGGATGCACACTATACAAAATAACTTTCTAAGATTCAAGAATGGTTAAACAAAGATAAGGATATGTTATAAAAATGTCAATGAAAATGTACAAATATTTCCATTTCCAATGTAAGGTTAGCAGCACCTCAAACCTCTATGCTGCAAGTACTCACTGATTCTCTCAATGCAAGGAAGCCATGGCACATCCAGCGCCTTGTTGTGCCATCTCTGCAAATGTATGAGAAACCTTTCTCATGATTCCGATCAGGGGCACAGAATGAGACTTTCTCAATCGTCTGATCCACTATCAGTCCCTAATAAAATAAACAAAATTCATACAATGACATGTAGAAACATAATATTCACCAATATGCAGATTTCAATGGGAGTTGCTGTTACACAAAATTATTGCACTAAAACGTTTTATAAATGTTTGCAATATGTTATGAGACCTCATCACTACCAAATGTCTTTCACTGATTTTTCACTTGGTTTGCAATAGGTGATGCAGATTTATGTTTCTCACTAATGTTGGTAAGAAATGCCAATGCTGGTCAGAAGGAAACTATATGAGCCATGTAACTATATGACCAACATAATCAATCCATACATGTAACTGATGGCATGACAGAGATGTCACCTTCTGCTAGCCTCCAACAGGCGATAAGTGCAACCAAAGACTGCCTATGTAAAATTGTGTTAAATCGAAAATTATCACATAAATTTGAATTGTGGTGTAAATTTTCAAGTTTCATTATAGCAAAATCACACAAAAAGATATCATGCAAAATGAGACCCGCCTTTATGTGTATCTGGTTTATGACTGGAAGAAGACTAAACCTTTAGAGAGATGCAGTGTTGTGTGGACTGGAAATTCAGAATCCACAATATTCGTCAGACAGTATTTCCCAGTTCTTTAACCTCTAGCAGATTAAACTGTTCATTCATACATCAATATACACAGAATATTCATTACTTAGCTATACCTTTGTTTCATCCTCTACAACCCTGAGACCATCTCCAGAGACATATAAGATAGCTTTAACTGGCCTTCTTCTGGAATTCTGAAAAAGTAATAAACAATTTTATTTTTATGTCATCTTGTTACAGCTATCTGCCTACATTTTAACAGGAAAATATGTTATCTAAGATAAGATATGCTAGTTCCATCATGTGTAAAGTAGTAAGTGGGGCATTAATTGTTACAAAAACACAGTACTTTTACAGGTGAAAATACCTGAGTCAGATGCATTCTCTGGCTTATGTTATAATGAAAAATTCCATACCCTTACATTGGTTTGTGAAATACGGAAGCCTCTACATGACTGCATTTTTTGCTTATTAATCAACCTATCGATTGCTTTCCTGTGCTCTTCCACCAGTTAAGACACATGACAGTGCCATCATGGAAAACAGAACCAATCTGTCACTGCTTTGTCATAATTATTAGACTGAACAAATTTCTGAATACTTCATAGTAGCAAATTCCCTTTGGTGTGTGTGTGTGTGTGTGTGTGTGTGTGTGTGTGTGTTGAGGACACCATGACCTTGCATTTTTCAATGGGGATAAATTAGCATACCATACCAATAAATTTATGAGTGCAGTAACAAACTGTGTCTAACAGATGACCATGACGTGACCCAAAAAATTCATCACATACTCTGTGATACCAATGGTTCTGAAATCACCTACATTTAAATTCATCTGCTCTGAAGATGATGGTTTGTGCAGCACCAGTTAATAATTCAGTGAATACCAGACTGTTATGGGGTATGGTTTCAACATCACCAAAACTGATGTGATGGTCTACAGATAATTCTTTAGTGGTTTTTTACAAACCCCCAAAACTGAGGGTGTGACATCACTGAATGTAGTTATATACTTTCTTCATGAATTATAAATCTACATGTTGTTGGACTTCTAGGAATGTCTCACACCGTTCAGATATACAACTGTGACATACAAGATTCCTTAGTCAATACAGTGAGAAAAGAAAAGACCAGATAAAATTCAGGTGTGTTCTTTTGATTCATGTTACTCTGCAGGGCAATCCATCATGTAAGTAACAGACATTTCTTTGGTATACAATGCCTGTTACTTTCTGTGACATAGGCACCAATCTCAGCAGCCATATCCAGTCTTCTGTATGATCTGTATATAATGTACTGGATTAAAATGGTCCCACTTAACAGACATCAACATGTGAATTTTATGATCTGTTGACTGTGCATCTCTATATAATCTTGTAAATGAAACCAACTTGGAGCAAATATTCTCAGTATATTTCGTCAATTTTATTTATAACCTCTACATGTTTCGGACCTCTCCAGGTCTATCATCAGGAGGAATAAGTGTATTTACGCAACACTTGGTATTTTGTTATTCTGTGTAGCTAGCTGTCTGGTGTGCTGCTGATGAACCTGCAGAGGTCCGAAACATGTACAGGTTATAAATAAAATTGACGAAACATACTGAGAATACTGCGCACCAAGTTGGTTTCATTTACAAGATCAACAGGTGAATATAAACAATCATACAAATTAACTTACTCTTAATACTTTTAAGGCTTCTTCACAGACTTGCATTCCTCTTGATTCAAACACTTCAACACAACCAAGATACTGGAAAAGAAAAAACTACAGTAAGTAAAAGAAAATAAATATTAACATTATTACTGCATTACATTACATGACACAGTCATCAATTACAATATGCAGTAATGGGCTTGGCATATGAAGGAACAAGCTACATTATTTCATGATTTGTCATACCAGATAATCAGTTACAAAGCAGTTGTTGATATTAATGCAATAGGAGTATCAAAATTGTAATGCACAGAATTAATAAATACTCTAACACTTGAATGACCCAACATCTGGTATGGACTGTATTTTGCATTTGGACTTAACTGATCAAACCTGACGATAAGAAAGTATTTCTTTATCATCAACACAGATTTTATTAACCCTTTAAACGCCGAGTTAAATCCCATCTGCCCTTTGCTAACATTATTCGGAGCTCACCATATTCTCCATGTTAGCAGGTAAAGGGTTAATGGTAGTACTGATTAATATTTATCAGGCAACATGTTTCAACCACTCATGGTATTCTTCTGACCATCTTGTATTATAAAAAATATAAACATTATAATTGCATTAAATATGTGTTAACAGACTGAGATCTTAAACTTACAACTTATATAGTACATGCTGATTTGTCATTTTATTGCTGCTAATAGAGGCTGTTGATAAAATGTGACATAAAAGTAATAATGTTAAAATTTTGTATGAATATTAAAAAGTTTAAAAATTACTATAATTTTCCCTGGAGAATGCCTTAGTTCACTGTGAAGTGTGGTAGACAGCAAGTATCCACTGATAAACATAAATTGTGATCTAGTATTGGTGTTGTTAGGTGAAATTATAGATGGACAAGATTTTACAAATTCATATACATCTGGCAAGTATGATCTTCTTCTTCTTCAATGGCTATACTGTGCAATGCAGACTTTCACCTCCTTAATTGACTTCTCCCAGTCGTGGCTAGTATGACATTCGCAGTATATCTAAATTCATGCATTTGTTACATATCATATTTATACTCAGTGTTTTTGGTGAAACTGTACATAGGAAACATATTTCAAATTCACATACATTTATATTGTAATATATGTAAATTCACTATTTTTATATATTATATTTACACTTAGTGTTTTTAGGTAAAATTGTATGTGTAAAAGATATTCCAAATTCATACACCCAAGCATCTGGCAAGTACTGGTACAATATTCACAGAGTATCTAAATTCACATATTTCTTATGTATCATGTTTGTACTTCTTAAAAACAGGTTTGTTTATTCTACATACTGTCATCATCTTCCTGATGGAGGGTTTCCTGGCAGTACAGCTCACCTTGACATGGAAGTTGCAGGTCCCAGCTCGGACTCCGGCTTCATCTGCCTGCCACTGATGGGGTTTAGAACTTTCAGGCACATGCTCCTTACGGCGTCGGAAACTGTCACGAAAACTCCTTCGTAACCTGTCCATCCTGCGTGGGGATGTACCCTTTTCACCCTACACAGATCAACCTTAAATGTCATAACATGTGTGAATTCAGGCACCTTAAATGCCATGAAAACTGTCACCAACAGAAATTCCTCATAACTTAAGGAACTTTGTTGTAATAATAACACAAACATACAATTGTAATGAACTGGAAAAGGGTAACTGCTATTCAGAATTATCATTTCCTACCATGTTTCAAAAAAGTCAACAAAATTTGCAGTTTATTCTTAACTTAAATCCTTCTGTACTTCCTGCAATGTACATATAAATGCATTTGGATACTTTCCATGACACCCACCCAAATGTGACAACTACAGGTAGCATATGAGTGTCTGGTATGCAGACATGAAATATAGAATGTGACATCTTCTGGTATAAAATTTATTACCAATAGAAGACCCAGAAAAACTAAGAATTTTCCACTTTATTTGTGAACTATGAGCACAAAATATGGTTGTTGTTTATCTAAGTACTTCCTGCAATGTGGTTTCTAGTAAGTGATATTTAGCTGTCCATTCAATACTGCACGTTGCTTCTGCACAGGTTGTGGTTTATGTTAACATCTGTGATCATGAACCGCAAGAAATTGACAATTTTGTCCCAAGTACACAGTTTAACTCAACATGACATAACCATTTCCAGAACACAGCTCTAGTATTATGACAGAAAACTGGGCTTTGCATATTTATTATTTACAACATATTCATGTGCTCTATAACATACAAACAAACTTGCACGGTTCTTGCAGAGTTTTCTTTACTTGTTTGATTTTCATTCCTATATGCACACAAAGCTGCCAATCCGCAAAAGTGTTTCACTGCTAAAGTTGCAAGTTTAACGCAGAGAGGATTTAATTTCCCTGAACTGATGAGGACACAACAAAGGAAATAATAAACTGTATATATGCACATTGAATTTTCCATGCAATTTAGCATAATTACTCACAATAAATTGGAACAGATAATAACAACAAAGACACAAAACTAAATTACATCCAATGCATGCCATATACATTCATGCTGTTCAAGCTAAAAACTTTACTTGAGTACAAAATGGAGGTTAGCGTTAAGTGTAATATTACAGCTGAGGCTGCAAGAAGGCTAAGGAAAGGTTTTCTAAAGGTACAGCAGGTCACAGATTCAACACTGCTATACTAAGAGCAGTATACATTTAAGACATCAAACAACCATTTACAACAAACCATTAAGAATCAGGCATTATTATTATCATTATTATTATTACTATTACTGTTATTGCTGTTAACATCATCATCATCATCATCGTATTGCTGTTGTTATCGTTGTTGTTGTCACCTCTGTCACAGGCCTTTTCTTCCTCGTACTTCTCTTAAACCAACAGTGATCTCCACTGCTCATGCTTCAAGTTTCAGACTACAGTACTGTCCATATCATGTGTGATATTCCAAGTATATTTGTTTTTTGTAGTGAATCTATTGAATGTTTTCCTGGGTATGGCTTCCAAATTTTTCCTGAAACATTTTGTTACAAGTCCGATGGCTCCAATTATTACTGGTATAATCTTACATTTCTGGTTCCACATTCATTGTATCTCTATACATAAACTCTTGTATTTTAACTCCTTTTCCATTTCTTTTAGCACGACATTTCTGTCTGCAGGTACTGCCACATCTATCAGTAAGCATGTTTTCTCTTTTTTGTTTTCAATGATTATATCTGGCCCATATTTTGTAACTTCTCTGTTTGTGTGTACTGCTTGATTCCACAACACTAACATCTTCCTGTTCATACACTGGCTTGGGTATGTGTGTGTACCAGTGTCTGCCACTTCATTGTCTAGGGCTTTGCATACTGAGTAATGCAAATGTGCACAAACTTTATCGTGTCTCATTAACTACTCATTCTTCACCAAAATGGAGCACCCTGAGGTTAGTTGGTCAATAGTTTCTTCATGTTGTTTACATAACCAGCATTTACTGTCAATTCCTTCCTTCAAAATTTTAATCCTAAAACAATTTGTCCTAACAGCTTGGTCTTGAGTTGCCACTTTTGTACTTTCCGTTTCTCCCTTAATGTCTCCAGATTTTAGCCATCGATATTATTGTTCAATATCCACCAGCTTTTCATCTAAGTTATGTATCAATTGTCCATGCATCCTCTTCCCTCGTTATTTTTCTTTTGTTTTTTCTACTATGCCTATTTTTATTACTATTACTACTACTAATACTACTGCCTTCCAGTGTCCTAGCTTTAAAGTTTGTGACATAATTCACTGGCAAATCAAACTCCTCCTAAAAGTTCCAAATCCTAGACACTGTATACTGTACATGCACTTTATTATTTGACAATTTCTCCCATCTTCTCCCCAAACATTTGTCACCATTAGTCAATAATATTTAACTGTTCGTTGTTGAACTGACGAAGACATGAGTGATATCTTTTCAGGACTTTGACACCAAAGTAGAAGTGATTTAATGGACTGTTACATTCAGGGAGTTTGTTATCAGAAAGGGAAGTGCACCTACCGGATGTGGTTAAACATCAGTCCATGCTGACAGCATATAAGCTGCATTATACAGATCATAATAGAACATTACATGCTAGCCTCTAGCTTTTATGACACGTCATAGAAATAGCAGCAGTAGTAATCTGCACAAATACGACTCGAACATCACTAGTGGCAGCTCGTGGGACTTTGATATGGTATGACTGTACCTACGATTATTATACGATAAATGAGAACGCCTAACACAGCGTTCCTTTCAGCACAACCACTCAACCCCTTAAGTTTACTGCATACAACAGGGTTAAACTTTGTCACATAAGTTTGCATTCTGCTTGGTGATGACTGAGAATAACCAAATGAGGTGCATCATGGCCTAATTCTTAATCTCAGTCTTTTCGGGGACAGTTAATTACGAACAATGGATGCCCTGTAAATACTTCATATTATTATTCTTATTCATGTTTACATTGCAATTGCGACTACTCGCCCATCAAATTTTAAGTTTACTTTCTAATCTTTAACTGCATTTAAAAAAAAAAAAAAACAAATATATCCTACGAAATTTTAAAGAAATCGTAGAAAGCGTAACGTCATGCTTCCGCCGAGAAGATAACTGCGCTCTTCTGGGTTATTACGCAGCGAGTAGTGCTACGATCACCACTATTCCCTGCGATTCGCTGCGCAGTATCGCTGAACAGCGCAGTTTTTAAATTCACAGAAAGTACACAACCGTCTACCCACATATTACACTATCAAAAATGCAATATATTGTGACACACGTCAAAATGTTTGAGAGATGTCTCAAATAAAAAAAAAACCTACCTTAATTTCGAAGAATTTGTAGGAAAAGGCCCGATGATAATGGCTTTCGAATGCAACATGTAGCGTTTGAAAATAATAATAAAATGTTGTGTTAAACGGAATAATTCGTATCTATGTGAATGATGATTGGACACAACAGGATGGAGTTCACTGAATTAAATCAGCAAGTACTAAAGTTGAAACATGCACAGCTATGGCTCAGAAGACGGCTAGGTGAAAATCATAAAAATTCCAGCACTTTAAACGCCAGAAAACGTAAACAGCTATACGAAGTCCTCCTTTACACCCTCTCCGGAATTCAGTGCATGCAGACCGACCCGCGACCTAGTTGGCCGACTTGCCACCACTCGGCCTGGCTGCGCTGACCCAACGCGCAACGTCAGGGTAGGGCACAGCCCGCTCACTTCCTGCAACGCTTAAGAGCTTGTCGCGAGTACTTGGATTTTAAACGATTTCATTCATACTCTTTTAAAAAATTACGGATCTCCTAACGAACATTTTTATTCAAATATTTACTTTTTCTGAAAATTTCTGTCTGGTGGAGGGGGGGGGGGAGACTGCAGTTCTGCAGCTCTTATGTGCCAGCCGCCCTTTTACATCACCACCCACTTCGCGACTCGTGCCTTTGACTGTTTTATCGTGGCATAGCGTTTTTATCGTAAGTTTTAATTTGGGGGGATCTTTTGTCATCCCTCTATTGGACGAACATTCTCCACCGTGATATGCGCTTTACAGTAACCACAACTACTAGTACGTGTGTAATAATCAGTGCCGTAGCTAGGATCTTTGGCGCCTGGTGCGTAATCGCAGCGGCCTCCTCTAACATAAATTATAAACTTTCAAAAATCACAATCATTTACTGAATTTCTTTTTCTTTTGCTCAAAAACTTAAATCTTCTCGAACGCGAGAATTTTGTTTTTTAATTTAAAATATCATTGTGCAGCCGTTTTGTCTCTGTCGCCCGGGGCGATCGCACCACCCTCCCCCCTCCCGAGCTAAGCCTCTGATAATGACCGTCACTTTAAACACGCTCAGGGCCACACGTTAGGGGTTTGCGGGGTGTACCCCACAGACGGCGCCAAAAGTCACGGTTAGCACTATAACAGTGTCATCATTCGAAGAGCAAGATAAACGCTGTGTTCCCGGTCGTCGCGCCACCTCGGGTCACGCAAACGACGGTTAACTACTAGCGCAGGCAGTTATGTCAGTGTAAAATTAATTGCCACTGAAAGCCTAAGTCACAAATCACGTTTTGCTTATGTCGCTCACAGCTCTTCATTCGGGCGAGGACGGTGTCTGTGGGCCCAAACCATGGGCGCCGGGAGCCATATTAGCTAGTTCCTGTACATGATCAATCACAGTGACTGGTTACAGACCGTACTACCGAGAGCCTAAGGAAACTTGCTATCTGGCAAATCAGAGCAGGGGGCAAACGTTTTATTTTTACTGGTATTCGGGACGCTCCCGGTTCAAATTTCGGTCCAAGTACCGAGTATTCTAATGTTCCTCGTGCGTTTCCTCAGTTCCCACAGAACCTCTAATTAGGCCACGGCCGCCTCCTTCAACATTCTAATTAATTATGCATACCGAATTGCACTATTCGACACTACTGACCAAAAGCCCGAGACGCTACCATCGTCATTAAATAAGTAACAAATAAATAAAAATACACAACGGCATTTTATCTCCACGAACAGGATGGGACCAACCCAGTCTTCCGTCAGTATGCAGCGGCTGGTCAGCCTCGAGGGTACGGCCGCCGGAGGGCCAAGACAATCACTCACCTCAAGAATTTTACCTCTGGCGATGGAAGAAGGCAGAACACCTAACTATTTAAGTCACAGTTGGTATAACAAAGCCGGCACCCGCGGAACTACCCAGTCGAACCCACACGTGTACCAACTGGCTGCACGGGCGGAGGGCTTTTTTGTTTTGAAGACTTATTGCAAAGACAATGTGCACAGCAAGTACGACGGCAAATAAAATTGTTCCCCTAACCAACTTGAATAAATGTGATACAATAACAAAAATGAAAGAGAAGAGAATATAAACAACATGAGTGAAAAAAAATTGTCTAACAACACTATAATACTATCGGTGAGCTGACTATAGCATAACGTGTTGCGGTCACTTATGTTTATATTTAGTGTATAGAGGGGTCAGGTCGGCTAGCATTTAATTCCTGATTCATTGGGTCAGGGGGTTGGGGTGGGAGGGCAGTAGGCAAAAAAAAAAAAACTGCTGTGTCTCGATGGATGATGATTGGGATGGGATGAATGTTTAGTGTCGTGCAAATGGGAGGTGGGGGGGGGGGTACGTCTGGGATGATTACTGGTGACTCGGATACACTTGGACTGGATAACTTGGAGTATGAGGTAGCTGGAGAGAGAGCGAGCTTCATCACTTATTGCACAATACAACACAACACTAATTACTCTATACTGAACGGTAACTTCGGCAGCCGATATCAATGGAGATGCTAAGTGCATAGCCATATAATTCCATGCAACAGCACACGGACATGGCTTTCACCGCACAGTATTTCCTATATGGGGCTGCTTATGAAATCAAGAAAGAAGTCTGGCGCCCCAACTCCCTTCCGCCCACCTTCAAGGCGCCCAACCGGAATTCCTATGCCATTCCATTCTCAGGTCATCTCTAAATTTCCCTCTACAAAGAAATAAACAACAGTCATCTTCAATTTGTTGTGTGGCACATCGCTTCAAAAATTACGAGTAAAATTAACAGCACGGGCGGCCACAGGAACTGAAGCTTGAAGTGAACTTCCTGTTGTTGATACATCGCCAACGATATGCACTTGGATCTACTACAAAACGGGCAGCACGAAACAACGTTGCACAGAACTTAAAGTAACAACGAATATAATAACAATATATTTACATATATAAACTTACACTTCTCCCAGCCACCCTTCCACTTTCTCTTCACTCCCACCTGTAAAAAAAATCAACGAATGCAACGAAATGGGCAACACGGGACAAATAATGTTGCCATCTGTTGGAGAACGGAGCCTTCCCATAGCTGGCAACACTGTATTTTACCTCGGGCTTCATTTGCTGCCGACCGCGACTGGAAGCACAGAAGATGTTTCATACGAAACACGCCGCACCTGAACGTGGGGCCACCGGAAGAAAGTGTTGCCTCCACCTTCAGGACAGAAGATTAAGTCGGAACCCGTGGGAGTCCACTGCACCTATCCTGGTTTTCACTCCGTTATCAGAACCACTTATTCGGTTCACTCGTCTACCCTGCAGATGGGGGCACAGGTTCCTCCGAAACGTTGCCATCTACCAAACCGTACGTCGTTACAGACAAACAGCCAGCAATTTGGCTGTGACATTGCCAGGCTAACCGAAAATACCGTAACTCATACCTGTTACAATAGTTTAATGTGGTATTCATGTCAAAAGGTGGTGTCAGCTTGCACACTGTTAAATATTTGTCACATGCTCTCGTCCATGTATAGGGGATAATAAACCACAGTCAGTACCGAGAAGTCTTATTGCCTCGAATGAAATGCGGGTACAATCATGCATGAGTACAGACGTATTTGGGAGAAAGGTGTCATGTTTGAAGTAGTCAACTAGATGCAGTGACGGACACCATGAAAATCCTCGACCAGAATGGCCATTTTATTTTCATGACGGAACAGCCCCTTGTAGGCCAGGGCCTCTTCATTATCGAACCTTCACGATCACACTCAAGATACACCACACTCGGTAGGACTCCTCTGGACGAGTGATCAGCCCGACGTACAGACCTCTACCTGACAACACACAACACTCATAAGAGACAGCCATGCCTCCAGCGGCGGGAATCGAACCCGTAATCCCAGCAAGCGAGCGGCCGCAGACCCACATCCTAGAATGCGCGGCCACAGGGATCGGCATATTGGCCAGCTGCTTCACTAATATCTCCGGAACAGGAGTCAGGTTTGTTACCACTCAGCTAACTTCCTCGACAATTATTAACAGGGCCTGGACCAGTCCCTTGTAAGCAGAATAACTATGTGGATGATTTCAGTGCTGAAGAAGACGTATGTCAGTATACAGATTAGTATAAAGAAATCGGGGGTTCAAACTGGAAAACAGCTGCCTCTGAAGAGCAGAAATTTAGTACCTCAAACATTACAGAACAGTAAATAATTTTAGAACAATCGATGGCGGCCTCACCCGGCAGGAAAGGATGCACCTTGCCCACTCTGTAATATTCTGCTGGCTTCTGGTTACACGCAAGGAGACATTTTTATTGCTCGCACAGGGTCAAAACTAAGAACGTTGTCCTAAACCGTAATGGACGTCTTGAAAACAGTACCGTCACCGCATGGCCCTCCGTTAAGGGCCCACTTGTGCTTGGTAAAGATATTGTATGATGACGCACGTTTGCTAGAAGCTTCCCTTCCCTAACACAGTTAACTAATCTCGGACACTGCGGGGCGGAAAAGTACTAATCAACCGCGCGGGGGGGGGATCTGTCGACAGCAATTAGAAATGAAGTTAAGGCGAAAATTTTGCAGGACTTCAGCTATTGCAAAATATGATGTGGGCAAAAAAAAAAAAAATCGTGACAAAATTGCAGGGGTATTCAAGATGCCTCAAAACTTGATCCACAGATCTGTTTCGGGAATGATGCAGGCTTACATTAGAAATGCGGCAGGGCGTCAACTAAGAATGAAATAACACGTGTACATTTGGACATCGCGACGTTTCGAAGGAGCAGCTGCATGACACAGATGGCCCATGCGCCCTGAACGATATGAGAGTCTTCTGTTGGCCACATTACTGTACAAAGATAGTGTCTGCTGACTACTAGATTAATTGGAAAATGTTACTTATTTTAAATAAAGCCATATGTATGTATGTATGTATATATATTCAGTCCTTCCTCAGCTCTGGGGGCCCGAGACAAGTGCCTCACTTGCTTTGCGCTTCTAGCGGTTCTGGTTTTGAAATCTCCACCAACACTACATTAACAACATGACATAACATGAATGATCGGTCCGCGTTCATGCTCAACTGGCCAATTGTGTGCAAGCGTATTACAGTATTATTCCCAGGAATATTTTCAGGTCAACTTCACTAATTAAAAAAAAAATAACTATTTACACAAACTTGCAATTATGGAACTAAATTCAGGTAATGCAACCACACGCAAGTATTGTTAACTGATAACGGAGCCGGCGGTAATTTAAAATAGTTAATTATAGAAGACACTTCGACCTTTTGAAACACAGGAAATTAAAGAGCTGAATTAATCATGTTTCAACGTCACATTTTATTTCTACTCGTCCCGTTACATAGCCTGTCGTAGTCACAGTGTGGGCGGAATTTACGATATCAGCTCACTATCCCTGGCGGTTTTCTGAATGTGTACATAACAATACGTTCTCCGACTTCATGGTTTATGCCTACAACCGTGGATTTTCAAGTACGAACACTAGGAAATGGTCTGCACCCAACCCCCTGGCGAACTTGTCATTCACTTCAATACTATCCGGTTCCATCTGAGAAGACGATCGTTTTGATGGTCAAAAGAGCGACATGTAATCTCGCCGGGTAGACTGATCGTGGAACTGCCGCCTCCAACTGGCACATTGTCCCTGTACATGAAGCACTGGAAGAATCACGCAGACAAGGGAAAATCGAAATACTTTGTGAAAAACTTGTCCCAGTGCCATTCTGTCAACGCAGACCTCCGCGGTCAGAAATTCAATGAAGTTACTCCGAGTTCTGTTGAGGCGTGCCTGAGAAAATTATAAATTGCTCAACTCACGTCCCACGTGATTATATTCTTCACAAACGTCATAAACAGCAACAATGTGATTCTACGTAGGTAGATGTGCGTGTAATTCTTTCACTACTTCATTACGTAGACTTTACCTGCAGTGGAAAATCCCTGGCAGTGTGTCTCCACAGAAGTGGTCTAGTATTTTAAAAATTGTCGGAAATGAAGCCTTATGCCGTAAGCCTGCTTTAAACGAAACATGGACATAACGGAAATTTGTCTTTAGCGGATAACTTTTACAGTCCCGAAGATTCAAAATTCAACTACCTGTATGAAACGGAACCTCCGTGAAACGGGAAACAATCTGTTACTTTCTGTTCCGTCATAAGCAGGTTTCACTGTATCCGGAAAATGCGAGCACTAAGCAACGGTGTGTTGGGTTTCGGAGGAATCTTCTAAACAAAGCGTAATAAGCCTTCGGATTGAAGTTGGGACATGAAGCCAATAGACTGGTACCGTACATAGGTGCCACTATTTCGGTGGCGTATACTGAATTCATCTTCAGGGTAGTCTAATAAGAGGGTTCATGAGGCGGGGAACTGATTAACTTCCTGAGGAATTACCGTCTTGTCAAGATGGTCGCTGCTAAATGGAATTACGAGTGACCAGATCGCTGGAATTACCAACTGGCTGTTGTCCTTTCCGAACAATTCAAGTGCATGACATGTACGTCACAGACCAGTTATGCCTATACCGACCAGCCTAGGTCATACGAAGGCTAACTGGATGGACAGAATTATCGTAACTAAAACTGCGCCCACGTTTATACTTCAAAGCAACATACGCACTTAAGCTTCATATGGAAACTTCATCTCCGGAAGTACAACAAAAACCCGATCTCACGCTCATTTCTGGGATGTGGCACCGTGTAGTTTGGTACGCAGATACAAGCGTTTCTGAGCAACCTGACTGGCGGTCGAAGTGGGATCTGCACTGGGGGAAAATGGTACGGACAGAGCGGCGTGGCTGAGGCTCTGAGCAAAAGAGTAGGAACCAGTGACCCTTAAAACGGCAGTATCGTGACGGTAGGTGCCAAGGGGGGTGGGGGTGGAAGGGATGTAGATGTAAAGGTAGAAGATCAGCTCTATCGAATAGGATTAGTGAACTGCCTATTCCAGTGCATAAATTATATTAAATTACTCATTTGTTTGACCGTAACAGTGCAAGATAACGAAGCTGCCGACTGTAGGTTGTGGGAACTGTAAACCCAGACAGGCTACAGACCTGCCGCTTTCGTCTTTCTGCAAGCAGCCTCTCCGATCTCAGATAAAGGAAGACCAACACAGAGCAATACACAGTTACATTTGGTGCAATTGGTGCAAATCGCATTTTATGATCTGCAATTTCTGTCAACTTAAAACAACAAAAGCAAGGTATGTATACCGTAATGCAGGCACGTTCGTACAAGCACTGCTGCCGTGGAAAAGCAGTATTATGCATTGTCCGTGTCTGTAGCCTTAGTTATCCAGCAAGCGAAGCGCATACGCCGTATTATGTCACCTGCGGCCTGTCTGGCTCTGCAATATTTTTTCGCATTATCCCATAAACCGCCCGATATTCGGAACACTTTATTGAACATAAAATGTGTTAAGGTGTGACATCCTTGATGTGCTTGTAAACACGCTATAACAGGGACGCTGTCCGCCAACACACAGCTTGTATAATAGCAAACTCAGTGCTATAATAAAAGTTACGTGTTGACGGACTACGTCCCTATTATAGCGTATAAAATGTGTATTTTGATTCTCTCTACAATTTTGTCTGAAACAGTTCTCATTCCAAGAAGAATTCGGAGACGTATTATCCTCAATGAGTATGTCTTCATGTAAAGTGCCAGTTATCCTTGTCAGATTTTAATGAAACATGAATATTCTTGACAGGTTTTCGAAAAATACTCAAATATCAAATCTCATAAAAATCCGTCCAGTGGTAGTCGAGTTATTCCATGCGGACGGACAGACAGACAGACAGTCGTGAAGCTAATAGTCGTTTTTCGCGATTTTGCGAACGCGTCTAAAATGATTTCACTAAGCTGAATAGCAAATAACCTCCTCAAACCACATAGCATTGGAATAAGAACGAAACACTACAATGAGCGGGTTGGGGTGGGGTGGGATTGGGGGTAAGCGGTTAAGAATCATTTCCATTCAATTATATAGGCCCTGGCTGGGACTCGATCAGTGTACATCACACACTATAAACCGCGACGTTCAGAGCGACTAACCACCCGTTTCTTCTTAAATCCGAAATGGTTTCCCTATTAACATTAACAGTTGAATTCCGCAGTGAAACTAGCTGCCGTGTAGGCCTGTGTAAAGAGACATGCAACAGAAAACATTTAGCCCTTTCCAGCCCTGTGACGACTACACTCGTACGCACAGCACTCTGCGTGTTCCCCACACAGATACTGATGCGCTCCGATGATTCTAACAGCAAAGACATTATTTCAGTACGCAGCATTCCCTAACTGGTCTTTCTAATGGAAGCAAAACGTGTTCTCTGCGAGGCACGAAGAACATAATCTTTTACATATGATTCACATTCATTTAAGACTCGTGGTCGCCGTGCCATGGCTCAGGCGGTGGGTCGCCGACCTCGCACCGCGGAGGCCCGGGTTCGACCCCAGGTCAATGTTTTGAAATCTGTGGTACAGAGTGGCAATAGGGCAGGGTTCTTTACGAGTACTTTCGTTTTTGTCCGTCAGTATCACTCCACCAAAGCGCCATACGCTCTTACCAGATAAACGGGCGAAACCTGGGAACCTTCCAAACGCATTGCGCTTGCGGAAATCGTGGCGCACTGGAATAGTAAAGTATGTTCATCTAAAGCATTGAAATCAACAGGCCAGTTGAAACTGCCCGTAAAAAACAGGCTGAGCCGACAGACTGAACTGCGCCTAGCACTCTTCGGTTACCATTAAGGAAGTCTTCCGTGTTTTTTTTTTTTTTGTAGGGCGAATGCCGGGTATAATTAAAACACGCGGCACGGCCCACATTGCCCTAATAAAATACCCTCACCTGCCGAGGTCACAATCGCCGTCGGCCTATGCGACCGAACCCCTCTGCGTTCGAACCGAAGTTCTTCCTCTCCCGCCCCCCTCAACAAAGGACATATTCCCATTTGTAGCATTAATTACTTCATATGACGTCAGCGCCTCCAGCCACGTTGGGAAATTCATTAGCGTAAGCAAAATCCCCGTTTTAGGTACGAAGTTTCCATGTCACAGCCAAACCATGCGTTTCTCAATGGATCAACGAGTTTGTTCGTTGGGTTACTTTTCAAAATGTTACGTATGTAGGTCACAACCGCCACACTGCGTGGCCCGTTTATAACTATGGTTGTGGGTAGGTAGACAGACGTGTAGAACTTTGGTATCGACCGGTCCAATAATGCACCAGTCCACTGCGCAACATACACCTACGCCCAATGCACAGACCGTACCAACTGCACTCCTCCTCCTCGCGTCTAAAGCATCAGTGGCGGCTAAGTGCAAGATTTTCTTCTCCGGAGTACGGACTACCAATAGATGAAATAAGTAATACGAACCGGGAAAGCCCCATACAACACTTGGGATTACTCGGTTCCCACCCGTGAGCACCAGCTACAAAATGTGGCATAAGGAACTCAATACACTGACGGTGTGGTCTCTCGTTTTCCTGGACTACGACAGTTTTCGACGCAACACGCCAACACTTTGAAGCACGAATTTCACGCAAAAAAAAAATACTTTACGATACAACTTCCACACTTCCAGCAAACACACTCCCCATAACAAAGACCGATCGGAGAAAACCAGTACAGCGAACATCAATGTCCAGAAATTCTGTTATGCCCAATAACAATTTGCAGAACAGTGTCTCTTGATGCATAAGGCAGCACAACACAATCGGAATGTCACAGCTGGCACATTCGTCCTACTACACCGGTTTTGGAGGAATACATTACTTATGACGCCATCAGTTGTTAATTTTCCGCAATCCCATTGCAAACAAGCATCTGTTTCCATCACATTCAAGACCAAATCTTCGCCTGTCGTAGTGTCTTTCAAGCTGCAAAAGCTAGCAAGTTCTTTAAAAAAATAAAATAAAAGACACCATCAGTAGTGCAGAACAATCCCATGACTGCCTGCAATTTAAGTTCCTTCACATTTGTTCACAGTTCTTGTACCCTACATGCCTTGTATAAATTGGGGCCGATAAAATGGTCTTGAAAAGTTTTTTTTTTTAATCCGGACACACCTCTTTAACCATAGCCAACAAACAACGCTTCACAAACTCACGGTCTGTAAAGGGCTTTCATTCTTTTCAGTTGATTATGTACTGTTTACGACTACAAAAACATATTCATTTCTGTGTTTTACTTTTTCCATCGTTCTTAAGTCAAAATTTATCAGCAGAACTCTGCAGTCAGCAGACCGCCAAAAATGGCAGCGCAGGCCACGGGTTGCCGACCCTTGATCTGTACGAAATTTGAAAATTAGTCGAAAGCCAAAACAACATCTGGCTGCGGACTTGGTACAATTGATAAAACGTAGAAATAAAGTTGTCTCTATGCTTAATTAAGCAGCACATCACGGAGACATATAGGGAAGTCGAGATACGGCTCCACGCGTTCCTGACTTCACCATCAGACGGAGGTGGTGATGGTCGGGCTCCCCGCTCCGGCCGCTTACCTTCAAGGAAAGCGTCCCCGATACCCGCTGAATAGGAGGCCGAATGGACCTCAGAGTTCGTCTGGGTACTTTCAGAAAGAGAAATCTCTTGCCCCTGACGGGAACAGTCATAGTGAAATTGGTTAACTCGAGAACTGCGTGTTTTCCAGGTCACCTTCTGTCAGTACAAAGGCTAGCACACGTGCTCACCGAAGTCTGAATGTGAATATCACGTAATGACCCATATCATCCATGCGGATGGACAATAGCTGAAACCCGAAGGTAAGCTAACGACCACATACAGCAGTTAGCAATTAACATGTCTGATATTACGCATGCGAGGCCAAAGGCCTCAAGCCTTCGGAAGCAGAGGCCACTGACAGCACACACACACACACACACACACACACACACACACGCTGATACGTCGATGTCCTTGTGTTAACAGCACTGGTCAAGGAACTGAAAGGACCGGATGTATGAAAATGATTACTTGTTGAGGTACAAATCTGTTAAATTCTCGTTCCTGCTATACAGGTAATTTCTTTTTCTATTTAAAAAAAAAAAGAAAAGAAAAGAAAAAAAAAGAGCTCTGTTACGCACAAATATACGACTGATAAATAACAAAGCAAAGTGCTTCAAACAACAATGGTGCGTGTGGTGTCCGATTCGAATCTCGGTGCGGATACGTACTGTCCCCACTGAGACGTTCCGTTGTCTTCTTCAGTCCATCTAGGAAAATTTCGGGGTGCAGTAACTTAAATTAGCCAGCGATAGATACTCCTCACGCAACGCATTATTATGTCATCCGATCATTCGACGCTAAATCTGAGTTCCTGACAGCGTACTTAAATATGCTACAAATAAACACGTAACAGAAGTATTACCAAATAAATGGTCCAATCGGTCTGCTCAACGTGGTTCCGCTCTCATTAAATCAGTGCATCTTTTAAATCTAAGAAACCGGTATTCCAGCTATGTCTTATTGGTTTGAAACAGCATCATCAAGGTCTGTCAGCTAGAACACAAAAAATACACTTTTACAGTCCTGTATTACGTCCATTATGTATATTTAGTAGGGTTACTATTCTGTTGTAAATGGAGACGGATGAGATGGGCGGAGCATGTGACACGCGTGGGAGAGAGGAGAAAAGCACATAGCAAGGTCTGTTCGAAAGAGTCCGTGGCGAAGACGGAGAATATCACTAAAGTAACCTTAAAGAACCAGAATGTGGGATGTGGCCTGGATTCATCTGTTTTAGGACAGGGACCACAGGCGGAATCTTGTAAGCACGGTAATGCATATTTGGATACCAAAAAATGAAGGGATTCTCTTCACTATCAGCGTCTCAAGAAGGTCTCTGCTCCATGACGTGAGTACTATTATGTATATTAAGAAAAGTTCCATGTTTGTGGAGGTACTACAACAAGGATTTATGAAGGCACCCTCCTGTCAGCAAATGATTGCTAATTTACCCACAGCGGTCACACATTACCGGGTCGCTCACCCAAAACATAGTGCATACACAATTTTAGGGGAAAGCCTGTACGTTGTATTCATTATCAGCGACAGCCGACGGGTATCCGAGGCAGAGAATCGGATAACCACTACATGTTCTAAAAATCGCCGTATTACGTAGAAGGATTTACCATTCCAGTGAAACTAATATATGATGGAAAAGACTGCCCGCTCAGGCACAGTCAGTTCTTGGTTCGACTCCGGGCTGGATTAGATTTTCCACGACGGGATATATGAATCGCGCATCTATTAAAGAAATTCGTGAATTCAAAACGTAAGGTTTCGAACAGACGTAGGGGCTAACTTATCCTTCAGGGTACATTTACTAAGAAATTCGAGCTTTCCCTTCCTTTCACCAACTGGAGTGACAGAGGTCATTAGATATACTCGTATTCGTCGCTACGCTGCTACAAAAAGCGGCAAGCAACGTTTGGAATTCTAAATTAACATACAAGCTAGTGCGAAGCCGAGAAACGCAAATGGACCACACGGCCATAGATTCACCAGGGCTGGCAAATACACATTACAGTGAAATCCATCTTAAACGCAGCCGCAGTATAACAGAAACCCGTCTGCAGCGGAAAACTTCTACAGTTCTGAGGGCCCAAACTTAAAGTACATGTATGAGGCGAAACCTGCCTGCAACGAAAAAAAAAAAAATCGGTCCCTTGCTATTCCTTAATAGGCAGATTTCACTGAACCAAATCTGTAATAACGCGTTACTCAGTGTACGCAGAACGTAACAATGTGGTGCGTTCGCGTAATGTTTATACCTCCTTGGCTCACCTTTTATGGAGATTTAATGTTGCCGGCAACGATAAAACGTATTTACGTGTTCACCTAAAGTGCCCGATTTTAATCAAATCTGAACTTCAACAAATTTTCGTGGAAGTCCCCAATATCAAATTTCGCGGAAATCCGTCCTCTGGGAGCCGGGCTGATACATGCGGCTGGAAGGACGGACCGAGGGCATGACGAAGGTAGTAGCCGCTTTTCGCAACTATGAGAACGCGCCTAAAAACGGTACAAGTTTTTTTATGACTTCTCGAGAATCCTAATTTGTTTTATTTCAATGAACTGTTACCAAATCCAGGAATCTAGTAGCAGACGGCACACACAGTTCAAATCTGAAAATCCCAAGCACTAAGAAATGCCTACGCTGCAGAAGTTTATTACAGACGCAAACCTTAACTAACTTCACAGAGGACGGTTACATCAGGGACTTCCAGATCTGGACCTAGACATTCAACAAACTTTCCAGACTTAAGGCAAATTAATAATAATGCAAGATCCTATGTAAATTAAATCAAATTTTGATATTTCATTGTATTATAGGCAGGAAAGTACAATTACTGAAAACTGTGTCTCATTCAGCATTACAGGTAATTTATGGTGTCACTGTGACCGCCACTAGCAGTGTCGGGTTTTCACAGATACACCAGAAATCTTTCATATACCCATCAATTTCTCTCTACAGTTCTTTGTAATCCCTTTTACTATTATATAACCGTTAGTTTCTCTAATTAAATTCTCATGTATCAATCACAAAAGCCATATTAATACAACATGAAAATAATCCATCATCCTTGATTATCTCCTGAAAATTAGCAAGTGTGTAGGAACAGCGCAGCAAGGTTACGTGGCCGGGTTCATAACTACAGTGAATTGTAATCTTATTATTTTTCATGTCTTCCGTACACTGTCCAACAAAATACATTTACAGTCAATTTTATAATATTATAATTACACATTATTCCCTCCTAAACGTTCGGCCCTTCTGGGCTATCATCAGAGAGAGTTTATTACAGGAGAAAAAAGGCACAAAGCACTAGTCTGCATCAACATCAGAAAATACAGTTGCTGCAAGCATAAGACAGCTAGAAGTACATATATTCTTACATACATTTGCCGCTATGTCTTATACTGTATGAATCAAGTCCCGTAAAGTTAGATTGCGATGTGTATCGTGTGTTCACTTGAACGGTACGCGAAAATTACTTAACTTTATGGAACTGCATTCATACAACAGAACTGAAAAAAAAATGCAACAGACGTCTGAATACAAATACAATAATGCATTGTATTGTTACACACACACACACACACACACACACAC